>ENA-ORKV01000626-ORKV01000626.1-human-gut-metagenome-genome-assembly--contig:-NODE-626-length-39606-cov-4.715576_pt1 | contig 39606 bp, 42 predicted proteins | sample MGYA00243058_ERZ508805 | MGnify/ENA primary metagenome ERZ508805 (study PRJEB26277, sample SAMN04329770) | human gut metagenome | biome: human-associated habitat | host: Homo sapiens | place: USA... | reverse complement strand
TATAATAATTTTAATATTATTACTAGCAATATAAAAACGATTAAATAAAGTAATCTTATATGATTATCTTTCTTCATTCGTATCACACTCCTCTTTTGTAAACTTCTCCAAAACCCACCTGAACATTAGCCTCTCTTTGGAATGTGATAAGCATCTTTTTCTTGCTTCTCGAGTGGTTATTATAAAGTCATAAATATATAAGTCAATAGACTCGACAAATGTCGACAAAATTAGAACCTAAAAAGTTTAATATAAACAAAAAAACATATGAAATTCATATGTTTCTTTTTTCACTAGTGGTCGATATCCATATTAATAATTATTCACTTCTATCTTGTTATATCATTAATTTTTAATAATTGACATTCCTGTTTTACTTCCATCATTTAAAGTAAATTCTAAATTATATTCACCATTTTCTTCTAAATCCACACTATATTTAAATGTATTTGTTTCATTTATAACGGGTTCAATAAAAGATAATTTACCATTATTATCAATTGTATAAGTTAAATCATCACTTGTAATATCTTTATCTAAACTTTTAACTAATATATTAAATGTTTTATTATTTGTTGTATATTTGCTATATTCTTTTTCATTAATATATATTGCAATTCTATTTTTTATTACATACAAATTACTAGTTGATGTAACTCCATTATAATTTAAACTTAATTTAGTTTTACCTAAACCCTTACCAGTTATAACACCATCTTGTATAACTGCTTTAGTTTCATCATCAACTAAAACATTAAAGAAGTTAACATTTACATTTAAAGGATTAGTTGTAAGAGTTAAATTAGTTTGATCATCTAAATAAACATAATAATTATTTTCATTTAATTTAGCAGATTCAATATAATCACTGAAAACACTTATTTTAATAGTTGAACTTTTATCTTGATAGCTAGCTTTAATATTTGTAGAACCAAGTTTATTTAAAGCAGTTAAATAAATAGAAGTTCCATCACTTTTTATTGTAACTAAAGATTCATCATAATCAGTAAATTTAATATTTTTAATATTAATTGACTTTATATCAAGTAAACTTTTTAAATCAACTGATTCATCGGTTTTTAAATTATATTCTTCTCTTATAAAATCAAGTTTACAGTCCTTACATAAGTTCATTGTTGTTGTTTGTTTAGTAGTAGTCGTGATAGTTTCATCTTCACCACTAGTAATTTTACCAGTAGATTCACTAATAACATACATTAAAACTAATATTAAAAATAAGACAATTATAATTGAATAAATAACTACTTTTAAATTTATTGTTCCATCTTCTCTTACAAATAACTTTTTCATTTCATCCTCTTAATTTCTTTTATAAATTCATATGTAGAAAGAGATAACTCTTCTGGATTAATATCATTTATATTAAATGTTTCAAAATCTATTGAGCGGCTCTTTTCAACATTAATTAAACTACCATTTTCTAAAATACCAATATAACCTAAAATAATCCAATCAACTACTTCTTTAGTTTCATTATCTATTTTTCTATCATGATAAGCTCCAATAAACTTACTAATTTTAATATCATTGTTGCCTGTTTCCTCTAAAATTTCTCTTTTAAGAGCAGATAAAAAGTCCGCATCACTTTTATTTACTGAACCCCCTACAGCTTGAAGTTTACCAACATCATCTCTAGCACCAGGTCCCCTTCTATTTAATATTACTTGACCTTGTTTATTAAAAATAAAACATACAACTGCAACCTTTATTTTTTTTAATGAATCAATATCTATGAGCCTTGCTACTAATTCATCTACATTTCTTACTTCATCTTTAAATATCACATTATCACTTCCAGTTAAAACATTTTATCTATATTTGTTGGTACTTTATCATTAACAATTAAATTAATTATTTTATCCTCTTTTTCTTTAGAAACTTCTTTACCAGTTAAATTACTAAGTTCTCTTATTATCCCACTTAATGTTTTAGGGTCTTTCATATTTCCTTCATTAAGTCTACTAGCTATATTAATAATAGATTCCTTACTAACTTTTGTTTTAGCTTCCACCTTATTAAAAACTTCATCATTAATTTCCATATAAACACCTCTAGTATATTTATATGTCATATTACCTAACTTGTTCTTTATTTTAATTTATATACATAACTTACATTTCCAACCATTATTACAAATGTTGCTTCATATCTATTTTTTATATCTAAATAATTTATTGGTTTATTAGTTTCTTTTTGAATACTCAATAAATCTTTAAAATTACTTACTAAAACTACACTTTTATCATCTATTAAAGGTAAATTTCTTACTTTAATTATTTTATCTTTATAACGTTTTAAAATATTTTCTCTTTTATATTCTAAACTACTCTTAATTCTAATAATTCTTTTTAAGACTAAAATTATTATTAAAGTAAATAAAACTATAGATGAAAATAATTCTAAACATATTGCATAACATGTATCAATGTCAACTACTCCATAAAGAATTTCATCTTTAGTTTCATGAGTTTCATTAATTTTATTATTAGTTAAATCAACACTTAAAATAACATCATCATTTTTCTTTATATTTTTATTTAAATAATCACTGTAAAGATTAATATTATTTTCTAAAACATAATCAATTTTTATTTGCTTATCTTTATATGCATCATTTAGTAAAACATTTAAATATTCTCTGTAATGATCTTTAAAATTAATTTCACTTGTTGTTTTAATATTTAAAATAGACCCTTCTACACTTTCTTCATTATCACTTTCATGAGTTAATTCTTCATTAAATATTTCTTTATCTCCATCTAATACTTTTAAATAACCTACTACTTTATAACTTGCATTAATTGAAGATGAACTTTCTAAAGTAAGTAAATAATTATAAAGAACACTTAATGTATCTATATCACTTAAAGAATTACTATCTACATTATCTTTATTAATCTTTTTATAAGTTGAACTATATTCAACTGTTGAACTTATTTTTTTAATATATTTATTATCACTAAAGTCATAGAAAAAACATATGAAAAAAGCACTTATAAATATAAGCATTAACATAAGACAAACTAAAAACCTATACAAATAAACCCTTTTTTTCACTTTATCACCCAATTTATTCTTTTTAATTTAATTCTTTATATAAAAAACTTACCCCTATATCACATTGTTTTTCTATTTCTTCTTTATTCTTAATAACTAAAGTTATTTCATTACTTTTATTTTTATATAGTTCATTATCTAAATTATCTACACTTATTTCTAAACTTTTTTTATCTCCAATAACTTTTAAAGAATCATAAACTGCATCAATACTACCATCGTTAGAAACTAATATTTTGTAACTTTTACTTTCTAGAGGTGCAAGTTTATCATTTATATTAACAACATCTATGTAAACATCATTATATTTAAAGTTTATATCAAATTTATGAGTTTCATTTGGAAGTGCTTTAGTATTAGTAATTGTTAATACAGCTATAAATAATAACTCAATTGAAAGAAAAAATACTAAAGATAATGTTTTATAATCCATTTTTAACTTCATTATATCACCCTATACTATATAAAAATTATATAATATTTATTTATTTTCTTCAATATACTTTACGACACTTTTAAATGTATTATCAAAATTATTAAAATCAACATCAAACCATTTTATATCCATTTGATTATTAAACCATGTATATTGTCTTTTAGCATAATGTCTACTTCTTTTCTTTATAAGATCAATTGCTTCTTCTAAACTTATTTTAGAATCAAAATAATCATATAGTTCTTTATAACCAATACCTGTCATTATAGCTTTACTTCTAATATTTTTGTCATATAAAGATTTGACTTCATCAATAAGTCCATCATTAACCATTTCATCTACTCTTTTATTTATACGTTCATATAATTTGTCTCTAGAAGTTGTAAGTCCAATAAATATCGCATCATATAAAAGTTTATTTCCTTCGTTAGATACACACTTTTGATTTAATCTTCTAATTAATCTTTTTCTATTATTTACATGAATATCAGTATTTTCATCTAACTCTTTTACCATTTTGTATAAAGTTTCATTATCAAGATCATCATAAGTGTTTTGTTTTTCTTCTTCTAAAGCGAATTTATAATCATATAAACCAGCTTTTATATAAAGTCCACTTCCACCAACTAAAATAATATTCTTATCTTTATTTTCTTCAATTACTTTTCTTAAATCTCTTTGATAATCAAAAACTGTATAAAGTTCATCTGGATTAGCTATATCAAATAATAAATGTGGAACTCCTTCTTTTTCACTCTCAGTTACTTTAGCTGTTCCAATATCTAAATATTTATAAACTTGCATAGAATCAGCATTAACAACAATTCCATTATATTTTTTTGCAAGCATAACACTTAATTTAGTTTTTCCAACTCCAGTTGGTCCACATACAACGTAAATCATTTTTATCACCAACTTTATTATACAGAATTAACTATTTAAAATCTATTATAAATATGAAGATATTGTTGCATTATCTTTATTAACTTTTATCTTTTTATTACTAAATTCACTCATATATAATATTTTACTATTTACTATATTTACTTTTACTTTATTATCCTTTTTTACATTAATTAAATTTTTAGTATTAATATTTATATTATTTAAAGTAATATTTATATTTATATTTTTAACTTTAAAAAGAGTTTCATTAGAACTAATAGAATTATTATTTCCATCAATTATAATATTTTTATCTATATTTAAAGTATTAGTTTCTATATCATTTAAAATTGTTATTACATCACCATTTTTATAAACTTTTAAAGCTGATTCAATATTCGAAAAATAATTAACATTTATTCCTTTACCAACAGATACTTTTGGATAATTTAATTCCCATAAACCATCTTTATAATCAATTGTATAAAATTTAAAACTATCGAATATACTTAAAGATTTATAATCCTCACCATCTAAATTAATAATATTATTTTCTATACTTAAATCGTATTTCTTTCCTTCATCATTAAAAACATACCAAGTATCCTTTTTACTATTTATTAATTTTTCTAAATCATTTTTATTTATATTACTTACAAGATTAGATTTAGTAGAATTAAATATTATACTCTTATTTTCAATTTTTATATTAGTTAAGTTATTTAATTTTTTATTAACAGTTTTATTAATATTAAAATCTTGCTCTTCATTTTTAATAACTACTTTTGTTGTCTTATTTTTGTTTGTATGTTTAATTTTATTTGGAGCGCTTGCAAATTTACTATCTATAGATAAATATGTTATTTTTTCATTATCCATTAAATTAAATAAAACTCCTGATATAACTAAAAGTATTATAATTATTATATTTTTTGCCTTCACTCTAAATCACCCTCGTATGTTATTCAATTATAACCAATATGTAAAAGTACGTAAATAGAGATAAGTAAATTTATGGTCAAATTTACAAAAATTTACATTTTATATTTTACATATTACTAAAGACTTTATTTTTTTATAAAAATTTGATAGAATACGTTTATTGAAGAAAGGGAGTAACTATGGAATTACCTAAAATAACTATCTTAGATGAAAAAGATAAAAGACTTCATCAAAAATCTGAGGAAGTTACTTTTCCATTAGATAAAGATTTAATAAAAACTATATATGATTCACTTGATTATCTAGAAATGAGTCAAGACGAAGAAATGGCTAAAAAATATGACTTAAGAGCTGGTATGGGACTTTCAATGTGTCAAATCGGCATTATGAAAAGAATATTTGTAATAAGTGAAGATAATGGTGATGGAACATTTGGAAGATATATCGTCATTAATCCAAAAATATTAAGTCATTCAGAAGAACTTATTTATGTTGGTGAAGGTGAAGGTTGTTTATCAGTTAATCGCGAAGTAGAAGGAATTGTTCCAAGATATGCAAGAATGAAAGTTAAAGCATATAATGAATTTGGAGATGAATATGTAATCCGTGTTAGAGAAGATATATCAATTGCTTTCCAACACGAGATGGACCACTTGGATGGAATTTTATTTGTAGATAAAATAGATCCTAAAAATCCATATAAAAACAGAGAAAAAATGAGAGAAATATAATTTTCCCTCATTTTTATTTTCCATAAACATCTATATACATATTAGCTTTTCTACCTTGATCTTCCTTACTCAAAAGATCACTACCTAACCAAAAACGTATTACGATTGTTTTACTTTCCCCTTTTTCTAAAGTTCCATAATATAAAACATGTTTTCTATCTATTTTTTTAACTTCTTTGTCATCCACTTTATAATAAATCTTATCAATTAAGTAACTAGACTCACGATCTTTTAAAACAATTTCAAAATTACTTCTTTTATCATCTTTATTTGATACTTTTATTGTATGAATACTAGATAAAGTCTCTCCTTCTTCTTTACTCATTGGAAGATTATTTGTACTTTTCTTTTCGGTTTCTATTGTATAATTAATATTATCTTTTATAACAATATCCCCTGTTTCATTACTAAGAACATTACAAAGAGATATTCCAAGTATAACAATTATAAATGTTACAGTTGTAGCAAATATAATTATTCTTTTTTTTAAATATTTATTTATTTTCATTATAAACTTGGTCCTTTATACTCATTTTCTATTTTATGAGCCTTAAAAGAATTATTATAATTAATTCCCATTATATCAGCTATTTCTTGACCAAGTCTTCTATAAACATCTAATAGATTTTCCAATTCAATAGAATTTTCATCGTTTTTATATTGATCATAAAGCATTTTAGCATAGCTATATCTAGCTTCAAAATCAGATAATTTTTGTTCATTTTCATCTGTTAAAACTATAGTTGAAATTTGTTTTTCAATAAAATCTCTTAAATCATCAAGTTCACATTCTGGGTTTACTTTTGAATAATCTAAAGTATATCCAAAATCGGCTAAATGTTCTTCACTTACTCCATACAAAGTAATTGTAGTTCCTTCTCTTAAATTATCTCGACTACTTAAATTATTTTCTCTTACTATCGTATCAATTAAAGGATACATTTTATTTGGATCACTTTGATAACTAGAAACTATTCCTGTTAGAGTATCACCAAAGTTAACTGTATATTCCACTTTATAAGTTGGTCCAGTATAATCATAATTTTTAATTGCTTCTTCCACTAACTCTTTTTGATGTTGTTCTCTAAGATCATCTTTAACGTCCTTAATTATAGCTCCACTTGAAATAAGTAAGAAAGCACATCCAGAAATAAAAGCAAAATTTTTTAAAGTTGTTGTCTCAAAAGAAATATTACCAATATTAATTCTATTATTTTTAATATTCATTTTTTTCTTCATATATCTCACCATTTAAATTATAAACGTATTTGTAACTTTTATCAATTATTTTACTATTCCCTTTACATTTATTCCATCAACTTCCGTTATTAAACAATCTACAAAAGTATTATTTTCTTGAAATTCATCAAAATGAACTTTTATATAATTACTTGTAAATCCCGAGTAATTATCTTCTACTAAAACTGTAACTATTTTACCAATATATTTTTGATAATAAGCATTTTCTAATCTATCACTTAGCTCTAGTATTTCGTGTGTACGATTCTTTTTAACTGTATCATTTACTTGTTTCATCATACTGGCTTTTGTTCCTCTTCTAATAGAATAAGGAAAAGTATGAATTTTAGAAAAACCAATATCTATTAAATTTTGTTTTGTAGTATTAAAGTCTTCATCAGTTTCTTCAGGAAAACCAACAATTAAATCAGTAGTTAAATTAACATCTTCTCTTAAAGATTTAATAAAATTAGTTTTTTCTTTAAAATAAGCAATATCATATTTTCTATTCATATTTTTTAAAACATGATCACTTCCACTTTGAATTGGAACATGTAAATGTGAACATATTTTTAAATTATTCTTAAATTCTTCCATAAATTTATCATTAAGTTCTGTTATTTCAATTGAAGATATACGTATTCTTTTTAATCCATCAAGAGTACTTATTTTTCTAATTAAATCAACTAAATCAAAATTTTCTCCTACACCATAAGAACCTGTATGAATACCAGTTAAAACAATTTCTTGATATCCATTATTCACTAAACATTTTATTTCATCATAAGCAACATCAATATTTTTACTTCTAATATTTCCTCTTACAAAAGGAATAATACAATATGAACAAAAATTATTACATCCATCCTGAATTTTAACAAATCCTCTTGTTTTATGCTCAAAATGAGTTATTTTCATATCTTCAAAAGAAACATTTCTTAAATCATAAAATAATCTAATTTGTTTTTTATTTTTCTTAAATTCATCAATTAAATCAAGTATTTTAGACTTATCTTTATTACCTAGTATAATATCAGCATCAATATCTATATCTTCATGATTTTGTGTCATACAACCACATACAATTAAAATAGCATTTTCATTATCTCTTCTTGCTTGACGAATTAATTTTCTTCCTTTAGAATCTGCTTGATTAGTAACTGTACAAGTATTTATAACAATTACGTCAGCTAAAGTTTTATCATCAATTATTTCATCTTTATTATTTAGAAACATTTCTTTTATAAGTTCAGATTCATAAGCATTTACCTTACAACCTAATGTTTCAACTACTACTTTCATTATTTACCTCCTAAAAAAAGTAGATTATATCTACTTAATCTTTAAAACTTGCATCAACATAATATATTTGTCGATGTTCTTTATAATATTGACGTTCAAAATCAGTCATTATATTTTCTATTTTTCTTTCATCATTATGTAAATCGACACTTACTTTATCAAATGTATACCAATAACTACTTAAGTTTTCCAAAGAGGATGCAAATAAGATTTTATTATCAGTTTTCATTATAATATGCTTATGTTTTTTAAATATACGATCATATAATTTTAAATAATTAATAGCTGTAAATCTTTTCTTTTCATCACCTTTTTTTGGCCAAGGTTCAGAGAATGTTAAATAAATTGTATCTATTTCACGACCAAATATTTCAGCTACTTTTAAAGCATCGGCATTAATAATTTTTAAATTATTTAATTGTAAATCTTTAATATTTTTTAAAGCAGTTGCTGTTTGATTCTTATCAAGTTCTAATCCAATATAATTAATATTTGGATGAGCCTTAGCCATTTCAATTATAAATGTACCTCTCCCCATACCTAACTCTAAACAAATTGGATTATTATTTTTAAAAACACTTGACCATTTTCCTTTATAAGCAAAAGGATTTTTTACTAAATAAGAATTACTTTCTAATATACTACTCGCATTTTTTACAATATTATAACGCATAATACTCACCTCAAAAGTATTTTATCAAAAATTCTATAATAAATCTATATAAAGAAAAAAGTTAACTTTTAGTTAACTAATCAAAATCAGTTGTTCTGCTTGCTATTTCTTTAATCAATTTATGAACATCTGATTCTTTAACAACATTATTTTTTTCTAAATCATATATTGCATTGTCTACTCTTGCTATATCAAACGCATCTTCTAAACTACTACGATAAAAGTTTTCACATTCATCCATTTCTCTAGCATAAATTTCCTTAGCTTCACTTAATGATTCAGAAATCCATTTACTAAATAAATCAAAATTGCTTATACTTTTTCCGTAGATTTCTTTATATTCTTCTGTAGGTTTTATATAACAAACTGGATCAATACAAAGTAGTGAATTTTTATATTCATTATCAAATGATACGTTTGTTGATAAAAGTGATTTAAAATGAAATACTACTCCACTTGTTACTTCAATAGCATCTGTTACGCTTATTCTTTTAAACAATAATGGATATTCAGTTTTCATATCACGTGTACAAAAACATTTACTTCCATCAGTCTCATTTACTCTAGGAACTATAGAGCTTACATTTCCTACACATCCAAAATACTCACCAATTTTAGGTTCTTCAGAATAAAATGAAAGAGATTTTCCATATGTTTCATAAAATGTTCTCTCATAAAGAGAGAATAAGAAATTAACAGCTTTTCTATTTATATACTCAGGTCTAAAACTTGCAAGATTAGAAAAAGCTTCAAATCTAGGGCTTAATCTATTTTTATTTTTTTCACCATATAGTAAATAAATAAATCTTGCAACCATATCATTGTCTTTAAAAAAAGCTCTAGAAGTTAAATATAAAGAATCATCAAATTCTTCATTTAACAATAAATTAGGATTATAGCAATCAATTATTTTATCATCACATTTTAGTTTAAAAATTTTTCCTGTTTTAATTTCTTTAGCTTCTCCATTACTCATTTTTATAAGTTCAAAAACATTGTAGCTATCATTAATACAATCTAAAGAACGCTTTATAATTAGTTTATGTTTCTTAAGTTCATATGATATATCAACACTTGTATAAACTGGTCCTAAATAATAAAACTTTTCCCCAACATTAATATCTTCTATATTATCATTATTAAGCATCATTCTTAATTTAATTGCTTTTTGTTCATTTAATTTTTTCATTTTATCAAATTCTCCTAAAATACTTTAGATGTTATTTCCTTTTTTATCCAATTTAAGTTTTTTCTCTAAATTATATATAGCATTTTCAACTCTAGCTAAGTCAAATATACCTTTAATTTGTGTATTCTCACATCTTCTTAATTCTGTATTATACATTCCTCTAGCATTCATTTCTTTTTTATGTAACCAATTTTTAAATTCTTCAAAATCAGTAGTTGCTAATCCATATATAGTTTTATATTTCTCTGTTGGTTCAATACACACAAGTGTTTCAATATCTAAAACTAAAGCACCTTGCCTTTTTTCATTAGCGACTGGAATTTTTGAATCTGCATTAATTCTAACTTTAATATTTGTAGTTACTTCTACTGCTTCATCTTCACTTATTCTTTTAAATAATAATGGATATCCATTTTCTGTTTCTCGCTTTTCAAATTCTATTATATTACTAGGTTGAATATTTTTTGGAATCATTTGAAAAATATTTCCAACATATCCAAAATATTCACCTACTTCAGGTAATTTACTATAAAAACTAATCTCATCTTCATGCAATTTATAAAATTGTTGTTCAAATTGAGATGGATATATTTCTTGAAAAGCTTTTTCTAAGTTTTCTATACATTTCATCTCAGCATATGACTCATAGTCAACAATTTCAGATATATCACCAAAATCATACTTTTCATATGCATAAGAAACACTAGCATCATTTTGAGTAGCAAAATTTGTTTTAGGTATAGCTAAACATGGTCTATTCCATTTTTTAATCATGTCATTTGGATTAGAATAATCTATAACTTCATTACATTCATCCAACCTAAAATGAATTCCACTTCCAACTAAAACAGCTTCATTATCACTTATTTTCAAAAGTCTTAATATATATTCTTCATCTTCTTTAATTCGTTCACACGCAAACGATACATAACGTTCACCATCGGCATTTTTTTCTACACCAACTGGTAAATTCATATATATAGGTCCTAAATAGAAAAAGAAATTTCCATTTTTTAAACTATCTACGTCCATATACCTACAATTTTCTTTTAAATCTTTAAAATTCTTTTTATCTATTTGTTTCATAAAACCAAAATCCTTCTGAAGGTTATTATACACACCTTCTTATTAACAAGTCAACAAAAAATAGTATCATCAGATACTATTCAAATTATATTAAAATACTAACTAGTAGAAAATAACTACACTACTGAACTTTTTTAGATAAAACTTTTTTTTCAACATCTTCAACTTTCTTATCTAAATCAAACATAGCATTTTCAACTCTAGCTAAGCCATATGCGTCTTCTATATCCAAATATTGTGCTGATTCTCGTTTTCTTATTGCTTCAGTAGATGCTTCTTTAGCTTCTTTTTCTTTTTCATGTAACCAATTTTTAAATTCTTCAAAATCTTCAATTGATTTAGCATATGCTTTTTTAAAACTTTCAGTAGGTTCAATGTACGTTATTGGTTCTATACCAAGCAATAAATCCACGCTTTCTTCAATAGGCTCACAATCTGTTAGATATTTACTAATTCTAAATTTAATTCCACTGGTTACTTCTACTGCTTCATCCTCACTTATTTTTTTAAATAATAATGGATAGGTATTTTTTGCTTTATTTTTACAAAACCATTTTTCACTAGTAATTTCATTTTCCATTGGCACTAATAAATTTATATCACCAACAAATCCAAAATATTCTCCTATTTTAGGTTTATCAGAATAAAACGACAATGTATATCCTTCTTTTTCATAAAAATTTCTCTCAGCTTCAGATTTATAGATTTTTTTATACATTGATAAAACATGATTAATATATGCCTCACCTGCACGTTTTTTAAATATTGAAAGATCCCTATCTAAAATCGCGGCTCTATTTTCCGCATATAAAAAATATATCAATTTTGAATAAATTTTTTCGGGATCAATAATTCCGTTTTCAATTATATGCAAAACTTTTTCAGGTGCAATAGTAATCATATCAACTGGATTATGATAATCTAACTCTTCATCAGTTTTATTTATCCAAAAGAAACACCCAGTTTTAGTCTCTTGAACGATGTTAGCACCAATTTTAATAAACTCTAAGATGTAATAATCATCATCAACTGTTTCCAAACCAAATTCAATATTGTATCCTTTATTATTAATTTTTTGAAGTTCCATCGGAACATTGGCATAAATGTGTCCAACATACAAAAAAACATCACCAACTTGAAAGTCTTTAAAAGGTACTCCCTTTGCTTTATTCATTATTCTAAAAAATTTATCTTCATTTATACTTACCATTTTACCAATTCCTCCTAAACGTATTATAATTAGTACAGAATTTTAAGTCAACAAAAAAATAGTATCATCAGATACTATTTTACTTCGTAAACACTTACTTTTTTCTTATCTCTTCCACATCTTTCAAATTTAACTTGACCTTTGATTAATGCGAATAAAGTATGATCTTTACCCATACCAACGTTTTTACCTGGATAAATCTTAGTTCCTCTTTGTCTATAAATTATAGAACCAGCATTGATAACTTGTCCATCAGCTGCTTTAGCTCCTAATCTTCTACCAGCACTATCACGTCCATTTTGAGTTGAACCTTGTGCTTTAACATGGGCAAAACGTTGAATGTCTAAAGAAACGATATTAAATAAATTTAACATTATTCTTCCTCCATTTCAATATTTATATGCTTTTTGTATTTTAAAGCTAACTCATTCATGAGTGATAACATATTAATAATTAAAGTATTAGTTATATTATCATCTTTGTTAACTTTAATTGTTACTATATTTCCATCATCTAAATAATCAATTGAGTCTCGATCAAATCTTAAAAGTGCATTAACACTTGTATACATTATTGATGAAACGCTTGCACAAACTATATCTTCTTTATTGCTATAATTTGCATGTCCAGAAATAGTAATAACATTTTTACTTTTTTTAATATTAATCATAAATTAACCTACAATTTTTTTAACAACAAGTTTTGTATATGGTTGTCTATGACCTCTAGTATTACGATATTTTTTCTTAGGTCTATACTTGAATACAACAATTTTCTTTGCTTTTCCATGTTTTTCAACACTACATTCAACTTTTGCACCATTAACATATGGAGTTCCAATTTTATCCCCAACAGCTAATACTGTATCAAATGTAATAGTTTTTCCTGCTTCTGCGTCTAATTTTTCAACGTAGATAACATCACCTTCAGAAACATAATATTGTTTTCCACCAGTTACGAATATTGCTTTCATTACTCTAACCTCCTTATAAATTTTTTGAAGACACGCCTTTAAGGTACTAATAATAGTTTATAAACCTTTTTAGTGCGGTTTGTAATGAACACTTACAAACACTAAAATATTACCAAATATTTATGCTTATGTCAATTAAAATATGCCATATTTAAGCCAAATTTTGGTATTTATGTTTATTTTTTATTCAAATAAACTTTTATTACAAAGATACAGATAAATCGACTTTTATACTTATTTTGCCAATAATATAAAAAATAATATTATGTAAAGTTAATTAACAGTACATATAAAAAAGCACTTAAAATTCATTCTTAAGTGCCTTTATTTAATGGAAGTATAAATTACATATTTATTACTTCCTATCTATATTATGTGCAATTATTTTAAAATATACATATTATTTATTATTTAATAACCAATCTATAACATTTATTTTAGATATTCCATCATAATCAGTTTCTAGATCCATATCCAACGTTAACAAACATTTTGGATAATGATCACCAGTTTTTTGAAGTGACTTTAATTCTCTTTCTAAAACTGCATCATCTCTGACAGATAAAGCAACTTGATAATATCTTAATCCATCTCTGTTTTCACAAACAAAATCAACTTCTAAATCATCAACTTTACCTACATATACTTTATATCCTCTTCTTAATAGTTCTAAATAAACTATGTTTTCTAATATATGCCCCATATCACTGTCAGCTTTTTTTCCTAATAAATAACTTCTTAATCCTTGGTCTACAACATAATATTTATAATCTCTAGCAAGAATGTTTTTCCCTTTTACATCAAACCTTTCAGCCTTATAAATTAAAAAGCTATCAAGAAAAGCTGAAATATAATTTTCAACCGTATGATTACTAGTTGATATTCCTTTGCTAGTTAATGTATCACTTATTTTTTTAGTTGATATTGGACTACCTATACTATCAAACATAAATCTTAAAACACTTTCTAAAAGCATTCTATCTGTAATATTGTTTCTAGCAATTATGTCTTTATATACAACAGTTGTAAATATTCCCTCTAAATATGTATCTAAATCGTTTGGATTATCCTGAATTATTGGTATATTTCCTGGCATTCCACCATTTCTCATATAATCCAAAAAATATTCATATTTACTTTTTACAGTCAAATCAAAAGCACTTAAATATTCTCTAAATGATAAAGGAAGCATTTTTATTTCTACATATCTACCAGATAATAAAGTTGCAAGCTCACCAGAAAGCAAATAAGCATTTGAACCTGTGATATAAACATCAACATTCTTCTTTATATATAAACTATCAACTGCTTTTTGAAACATTGGTACATTTTGTACTTCATCAAGAAAAACATAATATTGTTTTTCAGAATCTACTTTCTTATTGACATAATCATATAATTCTTTATAATTATCAAAATTATAGTCTGCATCTTCAAGATTTAGTGTTATTATTTGATCATTTTTTATTCCGTTTTCTTTTAAATAATTAATAAATAATTCAAATAAAGTTGACTTTCCACATCTTCTTATTCCTGTAACAACTTTAATTAAATCTTTATCCTTAAATCTTATTAATTGATCTAAATATTCCTTTCTTTCTATCATAATTTTCACCTCTGAAATAAGTATATACCAAAATCAAACAATTATCAAGTTTTGGAAAAATATTTCCAAAACTTACCAAAAATCAGAAGTTTTGGAAATTGACATTATCTTTTATAACCTCCAAAATAATTATTTAATGCTACATATTCTTCTATATATTCATATTCTTTCTTTATATAATTATTTCTATTTTTATAAATATTAAATAGATCACTCACATGTTTATCTTTTTTATAAATATAACTATAAAGATGCCTTTCTAATAAAAATTTATTATATAAATAATTTATATATAAAACATTTTTAACATTTAAAATATATAAAAATACAAATATTATTATATTTTTGCTATAAAAAAATAATATAAAAATAAATATAAAAGATATTATATAACTTAAATAAATAACATATTTATATTTAAAAAATCTTTCAACTATAGATATAAATATTTTATATCCATCTAATGGATTAATAGGTATTAAATTAAATATTATTAAACTTATATTTATTTTATTGAAAATAATATAATTATAACTACTACTAGAAGGAATTATTATCTCCAATATAATTTGAAATAAAATACCAGATATACTAATTAAAAATAAATGATTAGATTTAATATTTAAATTTATATTAGTGTCAATTATTCCTCCAGTTGGAAGTATAGTAATTGAATTTATTTTATATCTTAATAATTTAATCATTACAATATGACCCAATTCATGAATAAACATAATAAATAAAAATATAACTAAATAATTAATATAACCTGATAATATAAGTAATAAATATAATAAAAGAGTAAAAAAACTAAATGAAATCTTCATAATTATAATATTTATTATCTTTCACTATTGTTAGTAAAAAATAATTATCAATTGTACTTCCTATAATAATTCCTTTATCTATATAGTCATACATTTTTACATTTATATTTTCTATATTACTATAATAGTAATCAAAGCCATCATCACCTTTAATAATGACACTTTCTCCTAATGAATCAATATTACCAATAAATGTTACTACACCACTTTTCAAATTATTTATTACATAAGATTTATCAGTTATAAATTTAAATGAATTATCAACTTTTTTAACACTTTTATATTCTAGTCTTTCACTAGCAACAAAATAATCCTTTTTAGTTATTCTTCCAAGTAACTTATTTGTTTTACTTCTAATATATGTAAAATCTATTGTATTATCAAATACAATAGGATTTATATATTTATAAATAGTTTCATTGTTAAGTAAAAAAAACATTATAAAAAATAAAATAATAGAAATTATGGTTCTTAATAATAAATTATTAATGTATTTTCTCTCTTTCATATTTTTCTCCTACATAATTATATTTATAAAAATATAATAAAATGATTAAAAATAAATTAATAAAATAAGAAACTATATTATTACTTAATATAAAATAATAAAATGTAAATGTTGAAATATACATAAGTAAATTAAACTTAGTATATTTAAATAAAATAGAATCAATTATATAAATTAATATAAGAGTAAATATTATAAAAAAATTATTATTTAAAAGATAAACTAAAGCACATGAAAATAGAAAAGAATATTTATCCATAAAATGAATACGCATAAGAAATAAACATAAAAATTTACCTGTAATTGTAAATATTAAAGTATCTAGTAAAACAAATATCATATTAACCTACCACATATAAGTAATTTATATTATCAAAGTCAACATCACTTTTAACATATAAAACTTTTTCTATATCAGTTATTTTTATATCAGCAACTTTACCTATATATATTTTTTCTTTAACATTACCAAGAGTTGAAGTATATACATCATCATTTATAGAAACATTATCATAATTAGTAATATTTCTAATTATAAAATATCCATTTTCATATCCACTTAAAGTTCCATATGAAGAAGAAACATTAACAGATAAATTATTTATATCAGTTAAAAGAGTTACATAACTATATTTATCTTTAACATTTTTAACTAAGCCAACTAATCCATATTGATTCATTACTATATTATTAACACTTATTCCTTTTGTGTTTAATATACATATTTCATTATCAGTATAACTTAATCTATAAGACATTCTTGTTAATTCATAATCATAATTAGCATAACTAGTTAAATTAGATAAGCTTTTTAATTCTTGATTTAAATATTCATTTTCTCTTTTTAATATATTATTTTCAGTTATTAAATTATCATTTGTTTTTTTAGTATTAGTATTAATTATAGAAAATAAATAAAATATATTACTTCTAAATATAAAAACAAATGTAATAATTATAAGCATTATAATTACTTTAAAATATATCTTTGAATTCGTCATAAAAACTATAATACCCCTCTCCATTAGTGATAATATGATCAAGTAAAGGAATACCTAACATATAACCACTTTGAATTAATTTTTGAGTTGTAATTTTATCTTCTTCACTAGGTAAAATATTACCTGAAGGATGATTATGCATAACAATTACTCCACTTGCATTTGCTTTAACAGCTTCAATAAATACTTCTCTAGGATTAGCAAGTGTTGCTTTATTTGTTCCAATAAATAATATTTTAGAAGATATTAAACACTTCTTATTATCTAAAAATATAACAAGGAATTTTTCTTGAGTTTCATTTATAAAATATTTTTTAAACACTTCATGAACTATATCTTTATTATTAAGTCTCATACTTCTCTTTTCTTCTTTAGAAACAATTCTTTTACCTAATTCAATACAAGCAAGTAAAGTAATAGCTTTTACTTCACCAACACCTTTTATATTAGAAAGTTCTCTTATACCTAATAAAGATAAATCATTTATAGATTCAACTTTACTTAATAAGTCTATTGCTACTTCTTTAACTGAATAATCTTTTGTACCACTTCTTAAAAGTATACTTAACAAATCAACATTACTTAGATTTTCTACTCCATATTCAAGTAATCTTTCTCTTGGTTTTTCACATTCTGGCAAATCTTTTATTAACATTTTATACCTCCGAATACATACTTATTAATTTTTTATTAAGTTCAGAAAAAGCTATTTCTGAAGTAGTATTTTTCATAAGTTCCTCATATTTTGTAAGTTCACTTTTATAGTTCTCATTAGCGTTTACATCTTTAATGTAATAGTAAATTTTTTTATGATCTAAACAATTAATCATTTTATTAATATTTGCTTCATCTCTTAATACTGAATAATATACATAAAAATATCCATTATCACTTATTACTTTAGCATCATACTTATTTGCTAAATCAGTAGCTGATGTTTCATCTTTAAAAGCACCTAATTGAAAAGCTTTAAGAGTTGTATTTGTACTAATTACAGGAACATCTGTTTTAGCATTAAAAAGATAAGATATAGCAATAGCAAAAAAAGAACCTAAAAGAACCATAAATATATTTTTCATCCATATCACCAATAAAAATATAGCAAATTAGTATTAAAATATTTGTCGAATTAAGGCATAAAAAAACTTAACATTTAAGTTAAGTTTAGGGTTAGATTTTATTTTACTACATATGGATTTGTACTTGTTCCTTCTCCATTAGAATTTACAAGTGTGCCGTTTGCAAGCGAAACTACAGGACGAACACCTTCACCTCCATCATAATCCCAGTTCACAACAATTTGACCAATAGAGCCACTACTACCGATGTCGCCAACAAAAGAAGAATAACGATTATAAAGATCATGCAGTAAGACAGGTGATAAAGTCCAATAATCTTTGTTCGTGTATAAATAATTTGCTGTATCGATGCAATCATTTAGATTTGAAGAATATGTATTAAATCCAGCAAGTACTACTTCATCTAATGTTATTAATCCAACTGGATATGTTAATTTTCCATTTCCATTCTCACTTTCCACTGTAAATTTGTCATTGTCATTTTGACAAACTAAACTTGGATTTGGATTAGTTGAAAATCGGGATGATCTATGTGCTGATCCATAAAATGTCGCATTCGTTCCATAACCTAAATCGCCATATGATGAATAATCAGTACTTCCTATTGTATTTGCATCATATGCTTTTGTACTTCGATCATTACAAAAAATTGTATCTTCTAATTTACTAGTTACACTTTCATCAAAGTTTTGACTATACCAATTGTCTATATATGTTTTTATTGTTGAGTCATTTGTATTTGCATGGGTTGCTTGGTAAGTTGTACTTCCTGCTGTTCCATACATATATCCTACATATGCATTATCATCATAGTTTTCATTAAATTTACTTGTTCCTATTTGAGTTTCTTCTCCTGTTTGAGTTTCACATTTTCCATCTATTGGGGTTCCATTATAGATTAGTTTTATTCCACCAGTTTCCGTTGTTCTTATTATTTTCCAACACATATTATTAAATATTATATTGTTATTTACTTTATCAGCATCTCCTCTATAGTAATATACTGGAACATTTCCTTCAGTTGCTGTTGTTGTATATATTCCATTTGTTCCACTAGCTCCTGAACGTACTTTATAATCTATAACTGTTGTTGTATCCGCATTATTCTTTATCATGTTATATAAGTTTATTGGGATAACACCTAATACGTCTCTTTCTACTGCATTAAATGTAAGTGTACATACATATTCTTCTCTTACTTCTTCTGTTGCAGTCTTGTTTAATGTTACTGTTAATGATCCATTTAATGAAGTCTTTGCTTTTACAACTGTTGCATCATTATCTAACTTATTTTTGATACTTGTATATTTCGCTGTTGTTCCAGTCTTTGGTACACATGTTACACTTACTTCTGCATCATAGTTGCTTGAGTTATTTGTTACTTCATAATTTAATACTGAAGTTTGATTTAAAGTTTTTAATTCACTTGTTTCAAATGTAATTATCTTTTTTGTATCATCTATTACACTATCGTATACATCTTGTCCATCTAATGTTGCTTTTGTAAATATTACAGAAAAGTCATCTGTATTTTCCCCTACTTTTGCATTTCCATTTATTATTAATGTTGTTGATACAGTAGCAAATCCTACTGCTAATAATAGTATAGCAACCACTATACCCGCTCTTTTTTTCATTGTTCACAACTCCTCTATTTTTTTTCATTTTTAGTATATTATACCCCCCCCGGTTGTCAAATTTTTCTGTTGAAAAGTTGTAATTTTACAAATCATTTTACACTACTTTTTGCATGTTAAAATATATAATTTAAAAAAGTTTTGCAAGTTTATTTGCAAGACTTTTTATTTTTTTGATTTTTGCAAATGAAAACTACTAACAATTTGTTAGTAGTTTATCTTATAAACTATAAGTTTTTTTATCAATATTTTCTTTTAAATAAGATTTAAATTCATCAAATTTCATTGTGATTTTATCTTCTTTACCATAAAGTCTTAAAGTAACAGTTCCGTTATCTCTTTCATCATTTCCTAAAACTAATGTTATTGGGGTTTTCATCATTTGACTTTCTCTCATCTTATAACCTAGTTTTTCATCTCTATCATCTAGTTTTACACGAATATTTTCATTTCTTAAATCATTGTAAATTTTATTTGCATAATCTAAATGATATTCATTATTAACTGGAATAATTGTTACTTGGTTTGGATTTACCCAAAGTGGTAAAGCACCTTTAGTTTCTTCAAGATAGAATGCAATAAATCTATCAATTGAACCAAGAATTGCACGATGAATTACAACTGGAGTTTTCTTACTACCATCTTGATCTACATATTTTAAATCAAAATTTGCTGGTAAGCAGAAATCAAGTTGACATGTAGATAAAGTATATTCATTACCTACAGCAGGTTTTACTTGAACATCAAGTTTAGGTCCATAGAATGCTGCTTCTCCAATTTTTTCAACATAAGGAATACCAATATCATTTAAAACTTCTCTTAATTTATTCTCAGCTTTATCCCACATTTCATCATCATCATGATATTTTACTTTATCTTCTTTATCTCTTAAAGAAAGTTCAAAACGAAAGTTTTTAATATTTAATTCTTTATAAACATCTAATATTAAATCAACAACACCTCTAAACTCACTTTCAATTTGATCTGGAGTACAGAAAATATGTGAATCGTTTTGACAGAATGTTCTAACACGTTCAATTCCCTTTAAGCTTCCACTTGATTCATATCTTGCATCTCTTGCAACTTCAGCAATACGTAAAGGCAAATCACGATAAGAATGAATTTCATTTCCATAAATCATCATATGATGAGGACAGTTCATTGGTCTTAAAACAAATTCTTCTCCTTCAACTTCCATTTTAGGAAACATACTATCTTGATAATGTGCCCAGTGTCCAGAAATTTTATAAAGTTCTACATTACCTAAAGGTGGAGTTAAAACATGTTTATATCCAAGTTTTAATTCTTTATCTTTAATATATTCTTCAAATTCATGCCATACAGTATAACCATTTGGTAAATACATTGGAAGACCTTTTCCAACTAAATCATCCATCATATAAATACCTAAATCTTTACCTAATTTACGGTGATCTCTTTCTTTTGCTTCTTCAAGTTCTTTTAAATAAGCATTAAGTTCTTCTTCAGTTCTAAAGCATACTCCATAAATTCTTTGAAGCATTTTATTATTTCTATCACCTTTCCAATAAGCACCAGAGAATTTAGTTAATTTAAAATATTTACATTCTTTAACTGTATCAACATGAGGTCCACGACAAAGGTCAGTAAAATCTCCTTGAGTATAAGTTGAAATAACAGTTGAATCCTCATCCATTCTAGAAATTAAATCTATTTTATATGGATCATTTTTAAATTCTTCTAAAGCTTCTTCTTTACTTATTTCATTTCTAACTATTCTTTTTCCATCTTTAGCAATTTTTTTCATTTCTTTAGAAATTGCTTCAATGTCATCTTCATTAATAACTTTATCCCCTAAATCTACATCATAGTAAAATCCTTCTTCTACTACTGGTCCAACCCAAAATAATGCATTTGGATATAGGTGTTTAATTGCTTGTGCCATCATATGAGCACAAGAATGGTTTAACTTTCTTAAATCTTCATCTTCTTTAAAATTAATCATTTTTACATCTCCTATTTTTTTCTAATTTTTTTATTTTTTTACTTTTTATTCTAAAAAAACTAAATAATGGTTCCATTATTCCTCGTTGAGAATCTTTAATTCTCACAATTATTTCATCCCCGATACCTATTTTTGTACCCTTTAAGTATATCATATTATCTACTATTTTTTCTCTTTTTTTTGAAAGAATTATACCATTTATTCCACCAACTTCGGTTCGTATATATACTCCATTATTATCAACAAATGTTACCTTTGCTAGTATTTCTTCTCCATCTAACTCAGTTAAAAATTCTTTCATAAGAAGTCCATCAATACAACTTTCAAGTTTATCTGCACATAATTTTTTTTCATTAGCTTGTAAACACATTGATTCATAGTCTTTTTGACATTTTTCTAAAACTTCATAATTTCCAGTTATAAGTGCTTCAATAACAATATGATTTAATAAATCAGGAAACCTTCTAATTGGACTTGTAAACGTTGCATATTCATTTAATGCCAGTCCATAATGCCCAACACAATAAGTAGAATAAAACGCTCTTTGCATTGAAGATAACATTATTTTAGAAATAACTTTTGATTCTTCTTCATTTTTATTTTTACAAATACTAGTTAATATTTGTTGTAATACTTTAGGATTAACTGCATTATCAAGTGTTTTTAAATATTTAGATAAACCTGCAAGTCTTTTTTTCATTTTATAAAGTTCATCTAAACTAGGAGCTTCATGATTTCTAAAAGCACAAAAATTATCTAAATTTAAAATAAATGATGCTACGATTTCATTTGTTAATAGCATAAAATTTTCAATTAATAATTCAGATAAGCCTCTTTTTCTAGGATAAACATCACTTACTTTATTATTATCATCGAATTCATAGACATATTCATCAACATTAAAATTAATACATCCTCTTTTAATTCTTTTTTCACTTAATATTTTTGATAATTCATTCATTTTAATTAATGTATCTACGAAACTTTCATAATCAGGATGATGCTTTTTATTTTCCAAAATATCATTAACCTTTTTATAACTCATTTTTTTATTACTTTTAATGATACTGTCAAAGATATTGAAATCTATAACATCCCCTGAAGAATTAACAACCATTTTTACTGTTTTAGCTAAACGTTTTTCTCCTTCATTTAAAGAACAAACCCCATTTGATAATTTAGTAGGTAACATAGGAATAACTGTATTAGCAGGATATACACTTGTTGTTCTTTCTCTAGCTTCTTCAAACAAGGCACTTCCTGGTTTTACATAATAAGATACATCAGCAATTGAAACATATAAAACATAATTATCTCCATCTTTTTCTAAAGATACTGCATCATCCAAATCCTTAGAATATTCTGAATCTATTGTAAATGTTTCTAATTCAGTTAAATCAACTCTTCTTTTTTCTTCTTCATTATTAATAACATTGCTAATTTTTTCAGCCTCATCTATAGTTGCTGGTTGAAAATCAACATCAAAGCCAAATTCCATTGCATATAATTTTAAATCATCATCAACATCATGTAAAACTCTATCAAACATGTATGAATTTTTTTCTATTCTATATAATAATAAGTCTCCAGGATTTATACTTGAATCTTTTATAAGTATTTTTTTACCAACAGTAAACACTGGTTTAGCTTTTAAAACACCATTTTCATCAACAGCTACAAATATAGAATAATTATTTTTTCTTTTAATTATATCTTCTACTACTCCATATTTTGAATTTTTATCTCCACGTATTCTAACACTTACTTCATCAAAAATACTTGCACCATTTATATATTTATCTGGTATATATATCCTATCTTTATCTATAGTTATAAAAAACATACCTTTATTAAAGTCTTTATCAATAATAGCTTTAGTAACATAATTAGTTTTATCTTCTATTCTTTTTATTACCCTAACTATATGAGCATTAAATAAACTTTTATGTTTATTACTACTTGTTACTTCATAATATACCTTATCTCCATCTTTTAACTTAGAAGTGTCCCCACTTATAATTGCAATTTTACCTCTATCCATCTTTATATATTTAGAAGTTTTTAAAGATGTTTGAACAACTCCTAATTTATATATATAATCTATTGGAACTCGCATATACTTAGAATCATCATCACCAATAATCTTACCAGATATTTCAAGTTCATATAAAATATCTATTAACTCACCTAAATCATCTGTTTTTAGACCTAAATATTTTTTTAAATCTCCAATACTTACAAACTTATTATGATTTAAAAAATATCCCTCAACTTTTTCTTTCATAAATACCCCCACAAACACAGCAATTTTTATAACAAAAAAAAGAGATTTCAAGAGTGCTATACAGCACGGTACCATCTCTTTTTTTACTCACACCTGATAACGGAACATTCCGGAATTTATTAATTCTCTCAAAAGGTAGTAATTAAATAACTCATCTATTTGTTTTCAGCAACCACAAACTCTCTTTAAAACTAATTATTTAACCATGTCCTTTTTCCTTGATTTATAAGTAAATGTTATCACTTATTATAGTATATGTCAATTTATAACGAATGTTTTTACCTATATTTAATATCTTATTTTTCTTTTTAATCTTCCTTTATTTTGTTTTATTGATTCTTCATCTACATAATCATTATTATCATTCAATTCATCAGTAATCTTTATAAATTTTTGTGCATATTCATTATATAATTTTTCTAATCTATTTTTTTCTAATTTTCTGCAATTATAAATAAGTTCATTTATAATTCTTTGATTTATTAAAGATAAATAATTTCTATGATCAGTAATATCCATATCAATTACACCATCACTTATTGGGAAAATTGAATAATGTTTATCATCAATTTTACCTTTTATTATTTCTAAAATGTCATATGCTTCTTTTTTATCTAACTTTTCGATTATATTTGAAATTGCATAAAGATATTCATTAATTTCCTCTTCATCTTTAACTGTATAACCAGAAAATATAAAAGGTAATTTTCTATTAACTACAAATCTCGTATATTCTTGATTTATAAAATAATTAAACACATCATTAACTTTATAAATATCAAAATCAGTAACTGGAAAATTATATTTATAACATATTCTTCTATATAAACTATATATACTTTTAGAAGATTCATCTATATCATTTATTGTTCTAACACGTTTTATTATATGAACATTTCTTCTATCTAAAGAAAAACCTTTAATTTTACCACTAGGTAAAAACTCTAAAGTATATACTTGAGCTGTATAAGTATGTCCTTCTTTAAAAGAAAGAGCTTCTCTTATAAATGGATCCATTTTACCATTAGTAAACTCAAGCATTTCAAAATAGTTAGATAGAATACTTCTTTCTTGAGCAAATGGACCAACTTCCATACAATATATATGTATTTTATTATTTTCTACTTTATATGCTTTATTACCAAATAAAATTGCATCATCTAACACCAAATCATTTTCTCTTTTAACATTTTCTTGAGCCATATTAGTAACACGATTTGCTTCATATGATAAATTATCTATATTATATTCTGGAAATAAATAATCACTTTTTAATCTATAATAAGAAGATATCTTCATTTTTTTTACTTCATTAATTGCTGCATTTTTTCTATTGTTCTTTATTAAAGTACTACGTAAATATTTAATAAAATCATCTAGATTTTTATCAATTTCATTTCTCTCTTGACTAGATAAAGAAGCTTGATAATCTTTTATAAATAAAAAATAAACTTCTCTTAAATAATCTTTATTAATATATTTACTATTTTTATCTTCAATCATCATCTTAAAATTTTCAATATACTTATCAATTATATAAGAGACAATATGTTTTCCATCAACTCTTAAATTATAAACATCTTGTTTTCTTTGTAATAATTTTCTTATATATAAGTAACTTCTTTCATCATTTAGAAATGTTTTCATTATTTCTGGATAAGCGAATTTCTCTTCAATTTCTTTTTCTCCATGAAGTAGTATTACATCATTAAATTTATTTTCGATACGTTTTAAATAAACTCGATTTTCATCATTCTTTGGAAGTCTTTTCTTTTTCTTTTTAATTATATCTAATAAATAAAAATACTCAGAAACTAAATCATGTTTTTCGCATAAAAAACCATTTAATTTCCAAGTACATTTGTCAATACATTCATCAATATAAACTTTATCAGAAAAATCTGTATTAATTATTAAATAAGCACATAATGTTAATGCTTCCTTTAAATTACATTCTTTTAAATCAACTTTTGTTACTTCAAACATAAAACCACCCTAATTCAAACATCTAAACTTAGTATATTATTAAATTTATAAATAATCAATATAGAATTAATAATTATTTTATGATAAAATTATTATTAAGAATAAGGAGGATGTTTATGGACTTTAATTTATCTTTTAAATTATCAGGCAACAACATTATTATTTCAAAAATAAAAAGAAATGTTGAACAAAAAAATTTAAATAATACTAATGTAATTAATTTAAAAGAATTAAAATTTTCCTATTCATATATACTTGAAAATTTAGAATTAGTATCATCATTTTTAAATGTAACTATAATTAAAAGTAATATCGAAAATGTAGTTATTTCTACAAATGATATTGCTCCTATTTCTTTAAAGCTTATAAATACTTGGGAACATATAAAAAATATAACTTTTAAAGAAGATAAATCTATAAATATGGATATATTTATGCTTATTTTAGACAATAAATATATTGAAAGCATTGATTGTTTTCAAATGCCAACTTATTTAATTGAAAGATTAGATGTTAATAAAAAAGTCATTGTTAATGTTAGAACTAAGTTAGAATCAACTTCTAAATTTATGAAGTTAAATTCACTTAATTCCTTTTCAGATATTTATTATAAAAAATATATTATTATCACCAATGACACTGATTATGAAGATATAAAAACATTTATTAATTTAAATAGTAAATTAAAAGCAATTAAAATTATAAAATACTCTAATGAATTAATTACTCTAATTTTAAATGAACTTATAACAAATAGAAAAAATAATATTAGTATAGAAATAGAAGAAAAAGATAATGACTTAAAAACAATTTATAATTCAGTAAATTATTTAAAGAAAATTAATAAAGATTATATAGAAGAAAATAATATAACATTTAAACTTAATTATTCAGAAAATTATAAAAAAAATAATTTATTTAAAGAAATAAATTTTAAAATGTTTTCAGCAATTATTATATTTATAATTGGTGTTGGTTTAGTTACTTTAATGTTAGACTACTACGTTCAGTTTAAAGATAATAATAAAATTGAAAAAGAATTAATTGATATTAATAAAATTATTGATGATGCTAGTAGTAATAATTCAGTTGATGGAAATGTAACCGATGTTGATTTTATAGATGATCGTGAAGAAGAAACTACTACTAAAAAAGTTGGCTCTTCTTATTCAAGTGCTTATTATATAAATTATTCCCAAATATTTGAAGAATTATTAAAGAAAAATACTGATACTGTTGGTTATTTAAGTGTAAATAATACCAAGATAAATTATCCAGTTGTTCAAGCTTCAACTAACTCTTATTATTTAAATCGAGACTTTAATAAAAGAAAAAACTCCATGGGTTGGATTTTCATGGATTATAGAAATAATGCCAAAGATCTAGATAAAAATACCATTATATATGGGCATAATATTAAACAAGGTATTATGTTTGGAACTTTAAAATATGCTTTAAATAGTAGTTGGTATAAAAAAGAAAGTAATCAAGTTATTACTTTTAATACTCCAACAAAAAATATGAAATGGCGTATATTTTCAATATATAGAATACCCGCAACAGAAGATTATTTGAAAACTGAATTTGAAAGTGATGAAGAATATATAGAATTCTTAAATATGTTAAAAAATAGAAGTATATATAACTTTAATGTAGAATTAAATGAAAGTTCAAAAATATTAACTTTATCAACCTGTTTTTCTCATACAACAAGACATGTAGTACATGCCGTATTAGAAAGTGAAGAAGATGTAAAAACTCCAGAATAATCTGGAGCTTTTTTTAATCTCTAAAATAAGGCCATTTAGAAAATGAAAATATTGATGCAACTATATTAAATGGAAAAAGCATTATTTTATTATTTAATGCAAGAACATAATCATTATAAATTCTTTTAGCTTTAACAATTTTATCTGATATTTCATTATCTTCATCTTTTGCTTTATAATAATAATTTATTATATCATCTACAGCAATTAATTTTTTATATTCTTCCATATTAGCTGTTTTAGAATTAAAAACATACTCATCTATTAAATCAGATACAATATGCCAATTCTTAATAACCCCATTTCTAAGTCTAATTAAGTCATTATAAATTAGAATTGTAAATATAATCGCTAATATTATTAAAACTATTAATAAAAGTATAAAAACTAAATGCATATTATCACCAATTTAATTATATATTCTTTTTTATTATTTTTCTATATAATTCTATATACTTGTCATCTAAATTATGATTTATATCATTAACTAAATATTTTTTTATTTTATCTAAATCATTAGAATCATGATCTGTTACTTCTAAATACATATATTTTAGTAAATATTCATTACTTTCTTTTATTGTATTTAATAAACATTTTTTTATAATTATATTATTTCTAAGTTCATGAATAATTTTTCTTTTATCAATTATTTTATATTTAATATCTTGAACTTCCATTTTTTTAGCTAAGTTACATACATTTAATTCATCTTCATAAGTAAGACTTGATATATAAGCAATATGTTTAGATATAACTTCAATTGCAACTGAATTAACTCCATCACTTAATACAAAAACATCATCTTCAAGTTCAATATCCATATTGTATAAAATAAAATCTTTAACATCATCAACTTTAATAACTTTAATTTTAATAAATCTTTCTATATCATCATCTTTTTCCCATTCATAATAATTTATTGGATATTCATTAAAATTTAAAGTTATATCATAATAATATTTCATATGACCTCCCTATTTTATTCTATATAAAACAAAAGAACTAATTAATATAGATAATATATATACAAGACTATGTTTAACATAATCAAAAAAATTATACCCTACTTCAAAATAATTTAAGTAAAGTATACATATACTTACTGAAAAACCAATTATAACTATTAATATAATTTCTAATAATAACTTATTCATATTTAATTATATGAACAAATAAAAAAAGAAGAATTAATCTTCTTTAAGTTATGCAATTCGGAAAGCTGGAGAAACACCACGAGAGTTGCCAGCAGAATTGTATCCAAAAGGGCCATCGCTATCGACATCAAGAAAATAATTAGTATTGTTAGAAATGGCTGAACGAAAGAACCATGTTGAATTTTTTCCGTTATATTGTTTTATTGCTCCTGCATAATTGTCTGTTGTTACTCCTTGTCTTTCATAATAATCCAGTTGTTTGGTATTAATGTAGGATGTATCGAGAATACTTACTTGATTACTGGTTCCCTCCTCGTAGACTTCGCGTCCACTCAATAAATATAACTTATCTTCTGTTTCAAAGTTTGTTTCGCCTGCTGTACTTCCATGGCCCGATATAACCGTTGTTGTTGTAATAACATTTTGCAAATCACTTGGTAGTGCATTAAATATATCATTATTTACATAAGAACGTATCTCTGAATCTTTCCATCCACCTACATTAGTATTGGAGTTATTAAATCTTTGTTGTGTTATTATATCAGCAAATTCTACTACAAATCCGCATGCTGTTTCACTTGTTTCTGTTGTACATTCACTCATATTAGATATACGGACTGTATGTGTTCCTAAATCTCCTAAGTCTACTTCTTTTGCATCTCCTACATGATAATTTACTGTATCATTACTTCTTACATTTTCTGCAATTGTATTCCAGGAATCCGACGCAAATGATACAGATTTAGATCCTATGCTATCTCTTTCTACTGCATTTGCAGTAATTGTACATGTGTACTCTTCTCTTACTTCTTCTGTAGCTGTCTTGTTTAATGTTACTGTTAATGTCCCATTTAAAGTTTCTTTTGCTTTAACTACTGTTGTATTTCCTTCTAGTTCATTTTTTATACTTGTATATTTTGCTGTTGTATTATCTTTTACTTTACAATTAACTACAACCTCTGCATCATAGTTTGCTGAATTATTTGTTACTTCATAATTTAACATACTTGTTTGATTTAATGTTTTTAACTCACTTGTTTCAAAAGTAATTGTTTTCTTTGTATCATCTACTACTGTTGAGTATACATCTGTTCCGTCTAATGTTGCTGCAGTAAATATTACACTAAAGTCATCTGCATTTTCACTTACTTTGGTACTTCCGTTTATTATCAATGTTGTACTTATTGCAGCAAATCCTACACACATTATTAAAATTGCAATTATTATTGCACTCTTTCTTTTCATATTTTACACACACCATTCTATACTAAGTATACAGTATTTTTGTTGTACATTGTATTTAAAATTATATTATGTGTAAATATTTACATTTTATATGCATTGTGTTATATTTAATTTAGTGAGAAGCAAGAGTTTCTTAAGAGGCTCGATACTTACCACGTTTGGTTTCGCATCCTTATTCAGTAGAATAAAGATGCTTTTTTAATTGTTATAATAATTTTAATATTATTACTAACAATATAAAAACGATTAAATAAAGTAATCTTATTTGATTATCTTTCTTCATCGTATCACACTCCTTTTTTGTAAAACTTCTCCAAAACCCTCCTGAATTTTAGCCTCTCTTTGGAATGTGATAAGCATCTTCTCTTACTTCTCGAGCGATTATTATAAAGTTTTAAATTTGCCTGTCAATAGACTCGACAAATGTCGACAAAATTAGAACCTAATAATTTAATACAAACAAAAAACGTGCTTTTAACACGTTAATCTATAGTTAATCTTTTAGTTAAACTTGATGATATATTATCTTTAGTTGTTTGTAATGCTTGATCTAAAAAACTATAATCAAAGCCAAAATCTTCATAACCTTCTTCACATTTTATTAAATAACTTTCAGAAGGTAAATGATAATCAAATCCAGGTTTCATTATATAAATATAAGTATCTTCTTTTTTACCATCAATTATAACTGGCATTGTAAATCTATCATATAATCTTGGATAACTTTCATAATTATCTAAAGTTTTCATGTCTTTCATTGGTATAGAATAAATTCCAATAGGAACGCTTGCCCCAGGATACTCTTCTAAAGTCAAATAAGCATAACCTTCTGCACTTCCTTTAAATACTAAACGATAACCTTTTAATATAGTTGTTCCTACAACTCTTGCACCTTCGCTCATATTAGACATATGATACAAATTCAAATTACTTCCATATGCTAAATAATAAAATTTTTTATCTTGTAAATTTTTTTTTATAAACATTTCTTTCCACCTCATACATTCCTCTAAAATCCCCAATATATTGTCTTAAAAAATTTAACTTATCTAAATTATTATCGAATATTAAATCAACAAATTCAAGAACATCTTTTAAATTTATTTCATTATATAAATAATCTTTATAAATAAAACTCATATTATCTATTCTATAATCTAAATATTCAATATCTAATTTCTTTTCTTTAACTGTTTTTAATAATTTACCAAAAGCATTTATATTATTTTGCCAAACAACATGATTTGTTGTTCCATTTGGGCTTCTAAATTCTAAAGTATCTTTATCTGTTAATGTAGAAGAAGTAAGATCACTACGAATATCAAAATTTAAACTATAATATTTACTCCAATCATCAATAATTTTAAATAAATTATCTTTACCTAATTCCTTTAATTTATTTAATACAAATACTAATTGATTGACAACAGGATTAGCATATGAATTAATTTCTTTTCTTCCAGTAGTTTTATCTCCGTAAGAAAATACATATAATATATGTTCATATACTGCATAAAGTTTAATAAAATTAATCCACAAATCATAATCTTGACCAAGTATAAGTGCTCCATAATGAATATGACCTCCAGAATTATGAAGAGTATCAACTCCATTTTTATTAAGATAATCACATATACATTTTAAATCATCCCAAGTTTTTTTATTATCAGTTAATATAGGAGAAACAATTTCTCCTCCTCCTAATTTAAGAGAAGCATCAAAATCATATCTCCAAGATTTATATTCATTCTCTATATATTTTTTAATTTTTCCTTCTATACCTTCATATTCTATTTCTACACCAAACGTAACATATTTTGGTAAATTAATATCATCACGATACTCAATTAAATATGTATTTAAATATTCTAAAAGACATCTTAAATCAATACCTCTTAAAGTTCTAAAGGTATCATTTTCTCTACCATTAAAACTTTTCATTAATTATTAATTCTCCTTTTTTCTAAAGTTTTTTCATCTACTTCAAGCAATTCCAAATTTTCTTTTCTTAGTTCTAAATCTTCCTTTAATTTTTTTAAAGTATCTAAATCTAACATATTTAATCTTTCATCAATTATTTCTAGATGATTTTTCATTTTTCTTTTCATTTTTTCTAAAATGAAGTAATCCATAAATCCACCAACTACAATAGTTAATATAGAATATAAAAGAACATCAGTAAATAAATTTTCCATAAAAGTTTGTTTTTTTAAAACTACGTCTACCGAACTTTTTCCATTACTTACTTCTACCACAGCCATATCATGAACAAACCTCATTTCATCTTCTGAAATAACACTTTTAATAAAAGTTTCAACATTGCTTACATTATAACTTTCATCTAATTCATCTTTACTTAATGTATATAGTTTATCATTAAGTAATTCATCATGACTTGGTACTTCATAAGTCGTAACTATTCTTTCATGCAAACCATCTTTAGTATCTTTCCAAGCTGTTGTGTACTTTAAAGAATCTTCAAATGTTTCATCAAAAGAATAAGAATCTAAGATTTCATCAGTTCCATAATACGTTGTTTTAAAGTTTGCTTTTTTTAGTCTTTCTTCAAGAATAAATGGATCACGACTATTAATGCTAAGAGAAAATGTTACTAGCATACTTGATAAAATAAAAGGAATGACTCTAGGAATATGTATTCCAAAATTTAACAATGGCTTAATTACTTTATAATGATTTTTATAATATTCTGAATTAATTATTAAGTCTTCTAACTCATAAGTTTTTTCTATATAATTTTTAATATTATTCATGGTAGTCCCCTCTTTTTAAAGAAAGATTTTGTTTATTCATTCTATTTTCTTTTTCTTTTAGATTATTTAAAAATTCTATTTCTGATTTTAAATCTAAATTATATTTATGTATATTACTTTCATACTTCGTATAACTATAAGCAAATTTTAATGCACTTATACAAAATATTAATATAACTTCAAAAACAGTTACTTTAATATTTTTTTCGTCTGTTTCTATACAAATTATTTTATCTTTATGATCAACTGCTTTAATATTGGCTTCAATTAAGTATTTAGAACTTTCTTTTTTTTCATTAGTTATCTCTTTTTCTTTTTTCTTTTCTTCTAAAGTATTAAAAATATATTCGTAATCATTATTTAAAATAGCATCTATTACTTCTTTTGAACCAACAAAATTATAAGAGATTTTATATCTTTCATAACCCTTATCTGTTAATTTCCATGGAGTATATATTAGTATATCAGAAGAAAAATCTTTAAATATTGAAGTATCATCATAAAATTTATGAGCAGATACATTACCATCTAAACTTTGTTCTAAACTATAATTTGCTTCTAATGAATTCGCATCTTTTGTAAAAGGTAATCCAAAACCTATTAATTTTAGTCCTTCAATAGTTACCCCACTTATAAGTATATAAGGAAATGTTCTCGTTAATACATAAGAAAATACTTTTAAATTTCTTATAGTTTTTGTTCTTTTTACATATTTTTCTTGTTTTGCAATTTGTCTATCTATTTTTATTATTTGTTGAGAAAACATCATTTTTTTATTTTTACTTCTTTCAGCACTTCTAATTTTTTCTTTTCTTGTCTTTCTTTTTTTCTTTGCCATAATTCACTCCTAAAGTACCCAATATTCTAGCATGTTTCATCCTTTTATGCAACAAAAAGACTAGTCCTAAGTCTAGTCAAAAAAAAATAAAACTGCGTTATACGCAGTCTACATAAGTGTCATTTAAACAACGAATAACGCAGCAGCAAGATAAATCCATTGTGAAGAAACTATTTGTCGCGATATATGGTTGAGAATTACAGCAAGTTTCCTCTGGATTTTGTATTAACACTCTAAATGTTGCAGTGTTTCCATCTAGTTTTTCTACTCTAAATACATTAGAACATTCATAACTACAATTATTTACTTGAGGATTTCCACATACAGTTGTTAAATCTTTGCTTACTGGCATACTCCAAGGAGTACCATTTCCACAGCAAGTATATAACATTACTGGTCTAGTATTACATATCAAACAATTTGGTCCTCCACCTAACATAGGTCTATCACATGAATCTAAGCAAGACTCAGGACATGCATTTTGTTGTAAGATAAGGATTACTTTTAAGATATCAGCAATACTATTATTATTTCCACAGCAAGTTTCAGTATTATTCATAAAATTTTCACCCTTTCATATATACTCACTATATTTTATGATTGAGTGATAAATAGGTTCTTAATTTATTTAAAAATGAACATACATTCTAAAATACTCACCATCTTTTTTGTATAAAGCAACTTCTTCATTATTACTTTTAAATAAAATATATTTATTCTTTATATCTAATTCTAATTTTACTCCATTAGTTGCTTCTTTTATATATTCATTATTTATAACACATAAATCTAATACATCTTCAATATTAATTAATTTATAATTACCATTCTCAATATCTTCAATTGTATAAGAATCTTTAATATCAAATATTCCTTGTTTAGTACGTATTAAATCAGTCATAGTTGCATGTGTATTTAAAGACTCTCCAATATCTCTAATTAAACTTCTAATATATGTTCCTTTAGAAACTAAACATTTTATTTTTATAATATCTTTATTAATTTCTAGAACTTCAATACTCTTTATATCAACTTCTCTTTTAGGTAAAGTAACTTCTTCACCATTTCTAGCATATTCATATAATTTTCTTCCATTAATTTTTACTGATGAATAAATAGGTACTTCTTGATTATAAACACATTTATAATTACTTATTACATTTCTTATTTCTTCTTCACTTACATTACAACTTTTTTCATATATAATATTTCCTGTAATATCTAAAGTATCAGTTAAAATACCAAGTTTAAATGTAGCAATATACTCTTTATAAGTTTGAGTTAAATCTTCACATAATTTAGTATATTTACCAAGTACAACTACTAAAACTCCTTTAGCAATTGGATCAAGTGTACCTGTATGTCCTATTTTTTTAGTATTAAATACTTTACTTAATTTATTTACTACATCTCGACTAGTAAATCCATCACTTTTATTAACAATTAATATTCCGTTCATAACAACACATCCAACTTAATTATAACTTATTTATATCCACTTCTACAACATATCCAATCTTATCTAAAGCATTACTATATTTAAAAGCATTAGATTCAAATAAAATATATAAACTATCATTATTTACACTTATTTGTTCCATCATAGGTGGATATGTATAAATAAATTCTGTTTCTTTATATTCTAATTTATTTTCATCATATAAATATCCATATAGCTTAGAAGAAAACATTCTTCCATATGAACTACTTAATATCATATATTTTTTATTTTCTTTAGTATAAAAATCTATCCCTTGTACTTTTTCATTAACAGTAAAACTATTTATATATTTAAAACTTAATTTATTATTTAATCTATTTATTTTAAATTTCTTAATTAAACAAGGCTTATTTGTATTAAAAGATCCAATATATAAATAACTATTATATACTTTTAAAAATGCAATATGTAATTCATTTTTATCTTTATAATAAGTAAATTCATTTGCTAAATCTTCTATTTTATATTTATAATTAATTTTATCTTTATTAAAAAAATCAATATAATTATAAACTAATACCGTATCAGATAAACCAGGAATGAATATTAAATTATTAACTTTATCATAACTTATACTTCCAACATGACTAGTTGTATTTAAATCAACTTCATTAACGATTTCTCCATTATCATTAATAATATAACAAATAGAATTATTACCATTTTCAAAATAACCAGTTATAAACGTATATTCATTAATACTCTCCATTCCTTGAGGAATAAAACCATATTCATTTGGTATTTTAATACCGGTTGCTTTAATATGTTTTTTTAAACTAGGATATTTATATAAAATAGAAGATACTTCTTTATGAATACTCTTTTTATTTATAAATTCATTCAGTTTAGGCACTCTACTTTCTAATTTATAATCATTATTACTCTTTATATATTTATGATAAATATTACTTTTTGAAAACAAGAATATTATTATTAAAAATAAAATTAAAATAGCAAATATAATTTTCTTCATAATATTTATCCTTTCTAATAATAAATTTTCTATTTTTTATCAATTAGACTTTTTGCTAATATTGGATAAAATTCATCTATTTCAGAATAAGTATCTTTATGTTTTTCATATTCTATTAATTTTGAATATATTAAAGGTACATATATAAAACCATTCTTAACTTCTTTTTCTAGTCTTTCTTTAGAATCATCTTGATTAGTTAAAATATTATATATTCTAATCGTTAATGCTCTTACAATTGTTTCATTAACTATAGAAAAATCATTTGAATACTCACGACTTTCATGCTCCTTAATTAAATAACTACTATCAAATGTAAATACTCCATTTAATCTTGTTAATTCATTCACTATAGAATGTAAAAATTCATGTATTGTAATTGGCAAATATGTTTTTACATATGAAGACGTAAATAATTTATTTTCTTCTGCACTTTTTCTTGCACGTAAACAATAATAAGCTTTATCATCAACTTTTATTCCATATCCTCCACTAGTTTCAAAAGCAATTAAAGTTAAATAATATTTTAAATATCTATACTTTTCTCCACAATAATTTGTAATTGTTTGAGTAACATCAAATTTATTAAATATATCTTGAATATCTTCAACCCAACTTAAATAAATATACTTATGAGAATTATAAAAATTTATAAATTCTTTACTTTCATAAACACTTTTTAACATATTTAAAAATCCTTTTATTTCATCATTATTAGATAATTCATTTTTATTTTCTATTTCAAAAGAATTATTTAAATTTAAAGCAAATTCTATTGGTATATGATAATGTAACTTATATTTATTTTTTATATAATTAAAATAATCTACCATATTATTTTCTATAAGATAAGAAAAACTTTCTTTTATTTCTTCAATATACTTATCATTATTACTACTAAAAGAAAAGAAATTTTTATATTGCTCATTTAAAGGTTCATCACTTAAAGTAATAAATATACCTAAAAGTTCAACTTTAGAATTAACTTCAATTTGTACACCATTAATTATTTTAAATATTTCATTAATCATAATAAACTCCTGAAATTATTCTATCATAAAAATAAGAATAGTAAACACTATTCCTAAATTAATTTATTCCGAATTTTTTCGCATTTGCGAAATTTTTCGGAATGAACCCTATTGATTTAAACTATCTTCATTTAATAAGAAATAATAAATACCCATAGTAATGATTCCATCTTCATCCATTCTTGGTTTACTAACATCACCTACAATTATTATTTTTTTAAATGAATCATCTATATTTACTAAAGATTTCTTTTCTTGATTTTGTTTTAATTGATTATTCATTTCAAATGCTGATTGAATATAAATTCTTTTACTTCCTTGGTTACATATAAAATCAACTTCATATTGAGGTTTTGTTCTAACACCATTTTCATCAGTTATATTTACCTCAACTACTCCAACATCAACATTATATCCTCTACGAAGTAATTCATTATATATAATATTTTCCATTATATGCCCTTTATCAACTTGTCTAAAATTTAATCTTGCATTTCTAAGACCAATATCTTCAAAATAATATTTATATGGAGTATTTATATATTTTTTACCTTTTACATCATATCGTTGTGCTTTAGTAATTAAAAAAGCATCTTCAAAATATTCCAAATATTTACTTATAGTCTTATCACTTAATGTAATATTTTTTTCACTTTTAAACGTATTTTGTAAATTAAATGGATTAGTTAATGATCCAATTTGTGAAGATAATATATTTAAAAGTTCATTTAATTCTTCAACATTTGTTATTTTATTTCTTTCAATAATATCATTTAAATATGTTTCTTCAAAAAGCTTTTTTAAATAATCAGATCTTTCAGAATCATTATCGAACATTAAAGTATATGGAAGTCCACCATAGATACTATATTGTTCATAGCCTTCATATTGATCTCCTTCAAATGCACTCATATATTCACTGAAACTCAATGGATAAACATGAATTTCATCACCTCTACCTCTAAATTCAGTAACAACATCTTTAGATAAAAGTTTAGCATTTGAACCTGTAACATATACTTCAATATTATCCTCATATAAAAAAGTATTTAAAACCGGAACAAAATCCTTCATTTGTTGGATTTCATCAATTAATAAATAATATTTTTTATTATCCTTTATTAAAGATTTTATATATTCTATAAATTTATTTCCATCCTGTAAATATTCATTTTCTTTTATATCCAAAGGAATATATATTACATGATTTTTATCATTTTCCTTTAATAAATGTTTATAAAATATATTTTTTAAAAGATAAGATTTTCCACATCTTCTAATTCCAGTTATAACTTTTATTTGACCATTTCCATCCTTTTTTATTAACTTATTTAGATAAAAATCTCTTTTTATTTCTTTCATAGACTCTTTCTCCTCATTAATAATTACATCTTAATTATACTATAATAATATTTTCTTGTAAATTAATTCATTCCGAATTTTTTCGCATTTGCGAACTTTTTCGGAATGAACCTTATTGATTTAAACTATCTTCATTTAATAAGAAATAATAAATACCATGGTAATGATTCCATCTTCATCCATTCTTGGTTTACTAACATCACCTACAATTATTATTTTTTTAAAAGAATCATCTATATTTACTAAAGATTTCTTTTCTTGATTTTGTTTTAATTGATTATTCATTTCAAATGCTGATTGAAT
>ENA-ORKV01000623-ORKV01000623.1-human-gut-metagenome-genome-assembly--contig:-NODE-623-length-39903-cov-3.617235_pt1 | contig 39903 bp, 37 predicted proteins | sample MGYA00243058_ERZ508805 | MGnify/ENA primary metagenome ERZ508805 (study PRJEB26277, sample SAMN04329770) | human gut metagenome | biome: human-associated habitat | host: Homo sapiens | place: USA... | reverse complement strand
TTCCAAGTCGGTTGCCGTAATCGTACATCATTTTAAAGTGATGGCGGCAGAATCCGGTTGCATCTGTCTTTTCACGGATATCATCCTCCATATAGGCGGAACCTAAAATAAATGAGACCGCATGCTGCTCGGCTTCGCGCTCTAAATTGCAAAAAGGGCATTCGTCTTTGGCGTTGAATGCTTTGATTAAAGGGATGGTTGCAATATTTTCTTTCATATGATCTATGACTCCTTTGACTGGTTGATCCACTTCTTTATTTATAAGAATTATAACAAAGTCTGATAATTCAAACAATAACACATAATAAATTTAAAGTTATGCCATAATAAATAAAAAACGCAACATTTCATATAAAATGTTGCGTTTTTATTTGCAATTATTATTTCGGCAGAACAAAAAGAAACTTAACCCCAAAATCTAAATTTTTTTAAATCCGTTCAGAAATTAATGGTATGAAAAATACTGTCCCGCTCGTCCTGAGAAATTCCCAGATAACGCTTTGTGATATAAAACGAGGAATGATTATACAGATCCATCAGAAGAACCGGCGAAATTCCCTGTTTCCATGCATGATAGCCAAACGTCTTGCGGAGCGAATGACAGCTGACATGCGTTTCGCATAAGGTTTCGTCCGCTGCTCTGCGTACAATACGATATGCCTGGGAGCGGCAGAGCGGATGCGCAGGTGTGGTGAGTTTTGAAAAAATATAATCCTCCGCGTCAGGTTTTCTTGTTTTCCGGTAACAGTCCAGTGCTTTGATAACGTGTGAATTTAAGGCAATCTCATTGACCTTTCCTGTTTTCTGTTCATGGATCAGAAGATGATCTAAGAAACAGTCTTTCTCAAAATAATACACATCTTTCCATTTTAAATTCAATACATCACTGATGCGCAATGCGGTGTAGAGCCCAAGAATGATCATCGTATAGTTGCGGATATTCGGATGTGCAACCTCGTAATATGCAATGAAATTTTTTAGTTCGTCCTTGTCACGGATCGGCTGTGTTGTACCCATAATGACTCCTTTCTGCGGAAAATACCGCAAGCCTGTAAACGCAACATTTTATATGGAATGTTGCATTCAGGGAGAAACAGATAATCAGGGAGGAAAACAGATTATATGCTCAAGTTAACGTTAAAGCCTGGTGACTATATTGACATCGGTGAAAACATCAGGGTCGTTTTTTCCGGCGGTTCTGCAAATAACATTCATCTTCTGGTGGATGCACCGAGAGAGATGAACATTGCGCGCAGTTCTGCAGAAAGAAAAAGCAACCGTACTCACTACTATAAGGAACAGGGCATTTCGGAACAGGCACAGAAAGAGATCGCTGCAATTCTGATGAGGGAGCGCCGCAGCAGATCAGAAGAAGCAAGGTAATAAGGTCAGGCTAACCTAGGGGTCGGGCTTATTATAAATCTTTTTAAGACGTATATCTTAAAAATTAAGAAAAATTTCCGCATATCACGGAAAAAAAGGGAAAGGATTCCCGGATGCCGGGCAACGGCAGAACACATTTTTTATCACACGGAGGTAAATATTATGGCAATGGTAGTACAGCACAACATGTCCGCAATGAATGCGAACAGAAATTTAGGCGTTACAACAGGAATGCAGGCAAAATCATCTGAGAAGTTATCTTCCGGTTACAAGATCAACCGTGCAGCAGATGACGCAGCAGGACTTTCTATTTCTGAGAAAATGAGAAGCCAGATCCGTGGCTTAAACAAAGCATCTGACAACGCACAGGATGGTATCTCTCTGATCCAGACCGCTGAGGGCGCATTAAACGAATCACACTCCATCTTACAGAGAATGAGAGAGTTATCCGTACAGGCTTCCAACGGTACAGAGACAGATGACGACCGCGAGGCAGTACAGAACGAGATTTCCCAGTTACAGGAAGAACTGACAAGAATTTCTGAGACAACAGAGTTCAATACGATGAAGCTGTTGGATGGTTCCCAGAGTGGAAGTACATCTTCAACCGGGTCAGGTCCGAAGTTTGGTGTTGTAGATGCAACATTAGACGGTGCACTTGTAACATCTAACGTGAAAGGTATTAAAGTAGCAACAGCAGCTTCCACAACAACAAAGGCAGGTCAGGAGACTGCTATCTGGGCTGCTGATGGAAAGACATTAACTTTAAATCTTTCGAAAAATAAGGTATATACACAGGACGAAATTGATGACTTGATCGCAAATGCAAAACAGGAAGACAGTACCGCAACTGGCGCACCGGCTGAAGTGAAAGTATCTTTAAAGAATGGTATTTTTAATGCAGATGCAGACACAACTGCCGGAACTGCAACAGTCGGTGGTGTGAAGGCAGTATCTGATGATGGAACTGTAACGGGATTTGTTGGAGCAGATACAATTTCATTTACGGCAAATAAGTATGGAACAGAGTTCAATAATACTGTGTTTAAATTCGCATTCGATAAGGCGGCAGGCAAAGAAGAAGTAGAGACAAATACAGCAATTGAAATCAGTGGAACCAATACGGTAACAGAAGGTCAGTATACAATTCATCTTGCAGCAGGCAAAGAATATACGGCAGAAGATTTAGAGGATATTCTTAAAACGGCAGGATTCGACTTTGATGTTAAATTAAGTGGAAATACACCAGATGAGCCAAATACTTTATTTGCAACCAGTGGCGCATCATCGGTGAGCGATATTACAATGGGTGATACCGCCGGAGCTGGTCTTGGAAGTACAGATGCTATGTGGGGGCAGGCTGGTTATGACAGTGTATCTTCTGGTGCTGGCATTACCTTGCAGATTGGTGCAAATGAAGGTCAGACCATGAGTTTCTCTATCGATGACATGAGTGCAAGAGCACTTGGCGTAGATGGCAACAAAGTAGACTTAAGCACACAGTCCGGTGCCCAGAAAGCTACTACCACGATTGATGCAGCAATCAAGAAAGTTTCTGCACAGCGTGGTAAAATGGGTGCGATCCAGAACCGTCTGGAGCACACCATCAGCAACCTGGATACAGCAGCAGAGAATACCCAGACTGCAGAGTCCCGTATCCGCGATACAGATATGGCAGAAGAGATGGTTGAGTACTCCAAGAACAACATTCTTGCACAGGCAGGTCAGTCTATGCTCGCACAGGCGAACCAGTCTACACAGGGTGTACTCTCCTTATTACAGTAATCTCTGGAAAAACGGTAATTATTATATGCAATGTAAAGATGTCCTGGGGCGTTACGCTCCGGGGCATTTTTCGTAGAAAAGGAGTTAAAAATGAACCTGTTAAAGGCAACGTTTTACGATGAGTTTTCCTGTATGGGAGCAGAGTGTCCACTGACCTGCTGTGGGGGATGGTCAATCGTAATAGATGAGAAAACATTAAAAGATTACAGGATGATGGGCGGCGAGATTGGGAGATTTGCAAAAAAATGTGTAAAATATGATCAAAATCTGCAAGGCAGTGTAGTAAATTTGCGGGAGACGGATGGTATGTGCCCGATGCTGGATGAAGACCAGTTGTGCAAAATTGTATTGGATAAGGGAGCAGAAAAATTATGTCGTACCTGTGTGGTATTTCCAAGAGAAACAGTCCGTTCATATGATACGGATGAAAAATATATATTTCTCGGCTGCCCGAAAGCAGTGCAGTTATTGTTTGAAGTAAAGGACAAGTTAACTTTTATATCAGAGAGTGATCCTGATCTTAATATGGAAAATATTCCAATATATAATGATGTAATGAAAATTAATCTTGCAGTAAGGGAAGCAGTTACAGATTTTATACAGAATACAGAGCTGCCATTATGGTTCCGTGAATTTTATGGGGCTTATACGATAGAAAAAATGAGTTCACAGATAGGACAGCAGGATTTTAAAGCGGTGGAAGCGCAGATAACGCACTTTTTTAATCCGTCATTTTATCAGGCAATGTATGAGGGAATAAAGGATATGGAGGTCAACCGCGAGCAGCAGTTTCAGTCATTGTGTGGAACAGTGAATGCCTATGAAAAAATTATCCTTGGAACAATGTTTGCAGATAAATTTGGCACTTGTGATAAGATATGGCAGTTATTGCATTTGAACCGGGAATGTACGTTTGAGGAATGGAATTGTGCCAGAGAAAAATGGACGGCACAGGAAGATGAACAGCAGTGGGAAAACATGCTTGTCTATAATTGGATGCGGACTGCTTTTGCACCGCAGAAGGAAAGAAAATTACTGAAAAATTATCTTGCATGCGTATTGTGCAATCTGGTATCATCCCACTTGCTGATTTTATATTCTATAAAGTATGATGTGGATTTGGAAACAAGAAATGCGATGATAGCATTTGTGGTTCGGAGGTTTTTACATGGAAATGAGGAAATTATGAAGATTATGCAGCTTGGAATGGACGAGGGGGTTTTGTCTCCGACATTTCTGATTTACCTGTGTAATTTATGGGGATAAACGGAAGAAGGAGTGTAACGGGCGAAATACACAGAACGGTGTGTGTTATCGCCCATTTTTGTATACTGTATAGTTTGAATGACACATTTTTGTGCACACTGTATACTTTAACTTCAAAATTTTTGTACAAAATGACGTTTTTGTTTGCCAAATGTAAAATATGATGTTAAACTGCACTTACATTTTTCGGTAGGTGTATGTTGAATCATGATTTTAAATTTGTAAATAGGGTTATTTTAGCGTACAATCAGGAGAAGAATATATGAGTGAAAATATGAATGGGGTGTCTGCAGGTAACGCTGCAGACAAAACGTATGCCAATACAAAGTATAAGGATACTTTTTTCCGGTATCTGTTCAAAGAAAAAGCGGGTATGCTGGAGTTGTATAATGCATTATTTGATGATTGTCTGACAGATGAAAGCGAGATAGAAGACTGTACCATTGAAGATGTATTTACAAGACAGATGAAAAATGATCTGGCATTTCGCGTCAGAAAAAAACGTGTGATTGTTTTGACGGAACATCAGTCTACACTGAATGAAAATATGCCGCTGCGTTTTCTGATGTATCTGGGTAGGACATACAATCAGATGATGACAACAAATGCCGTATACAAAGAACGCCGGATAGAACTGGATGCACCGGAGTTTGTGGTATTTTACAATGGAGACCGTAATCAGAAAGAATACTGGGAAATGCACTTGTCAGATGCGTTCCCGGAAGGCGTGGAAGTTAATATTGATCTGAAAGTAAAAGTCTATAATATTAACTACGGAAAGAACTCTAAATTATTGCAGCAGACAAAATTATTAAGTGGATACAGTTATTTTGTTGATAAAATCAAACACTTATGTAAAAATGGAAGTGAATTAAAAGAAGCGATAGACACCGCGGTGCGTGAATGTATCAAGGAAGGAGTTCTTACAGATCAGTTAACTTATTTAGGATCGGAGGTAATGGGTATGTTTGCAACAGAATTTGATATGGATGAAGCTGTAAAGGTCTGGAAGGAAGAGGCGAGAGAAGAAGGGTTAGAAGAAGGACGTGAAGAAGGACGTAAACAAGGCATAAGAGAAGGTAGACTAGAAGGACAATCGGAAGGTCGTCTTGGAATTATTAAAAATTATCTTGAAAACGGTGGAACCGTTGAACAGGCGAGAGAACTTTTGAAAGCTACAGAGGAAGAAATACAAAAAGTCACAAAGGAGATGTAATCTGACAATCTGCATAAGTGGCAAAATAAGGGAAAATGATAGCGGGCGAGATGCACAAAGAAAGGTGTGTCTTGCCCGGTTTTATTTAGGATGGAACATGGAACCACTTTGTGGTAAAATTGATGCCATAAGATCGTTGCTGGACTAACTGACAGGGAGTGAACAGTGACATGCAGACAGGGAGGATCAGACAATGTATTATGTACCGGATGGCACAGAGATGTGTGGATATTATGAATGTAAAGAATGTGGAAAATAAGATCTGCGGTGCAACGGATATTGCACTCACGGAACTTGGACATAAACAGGCGGTTGAGACAGGAAAAAAGATCTTAGAACAGGGAATTAAAGCCGATGAGATTCTTTATTCCCCATTGATCCGGGCAAAGGACACGGCACTCCATATCGCAGAGATTACCGGGATTCCGGCAAGGGAAGAAGCACGTTTAAAAGAACAGAACTTTGGAAAATATGAGTCTACACCGAGAGACGGAGCAGAGTTCAGGGAAGCCAAAAAACAGTTTGTAAATTGTTACGAAGGCGGAGAGTCGATGCTTCATCTGGCACAGCGAATCTATAACCTGTTAGATGAGGTGGCAGCTTCGGATAAAACTTATATTCTCGTGGCGCACAATGGAATCGCGCGTGTGGTGCAGTCCTATTTTTATGAAATGACCAACGAGGAATACGCCGCATTTGGTGTGGCAAATTGCGCAGTGGTCAGATATGAATTTTAAAAGATGGGACAGCTGTAAAGCGTGTCACCGGAATGGAGGACTTTCATGTTAGGAAAGAGAAAAGGAAAACAGCGGAGAGAATATGTCCGGGATTATGTACTTTATGATCTTGAAACCACGGGGATATCAAGTCTGTATGATGAAGTGATAGAAATCTCAGCGGTAAAAGTAAGAAACGGAAAGATCGTGGACGAGTTCAGTGAACTTGTAAATCCGGGCAGACCAATTCCTTATGCGGCAAGCAGCGTGAATAATATATCAGATAAAATGGTGGAAAATGCACGCTCCTTTGAAAAAGTTTTACCGGAATTTCTTGCATTTGCCGGGGATGATGTGTTGGCAGGGCATAATATCGCAGGTTTTGATATGAAGTTTTTGTACAGGGACTGCGAAAAATATTTTGGGCAGACACTGACAAACGACTATATAGATACACTTGCGATCGCAAAACTGTGTTTTCCCGAATGGAAACACAGGAAGCTCTCTGATCTGGCGGAACATTATGGTATCTCTACCAAAGGGGCGCACCGCGCACTGGCGGACTGCCGTATGAACCAGCAGGTGTTTGAGTTGATGGCGAAAGAATCAGGCGGAACATCTGCAAAACAGACAGAGGAGAAAATCTGTCCGCGATGCGGACTTGCCTTAAAAAAGAGAAACGGAAGATTTGGCGGGTTCTGGGGATGCACCGGTTTCCCGGATTGCAGATATACGGAAAATGTATAAAAAAGAAAGAATTGTGCAGTGTGAAAAATAAAATTATTACACGCAGAAATGGAGATGAAATGGAAGATTACAGCATTGCAAATACGACCAAAGAACAGCGCATTGCGCTGATCAGGCAGTGGATCCCGGATGAGGACGGGCTTGGTGACAGTGGTGATATGGATCTGTGGGATATCTATGCAGATTATATCAACGGAAAAAGAGAAATTGCTGAGATCAATGCAGAGATGTCAGGCACTTATTATACAGAGGAGGACTTAAAGTAATGGAGACATGGTTTTATGAAGTGGTTTCGATCGACGGGGATTATGCGAACCTGCGCAGAACCGACATCGAATCGAATGATCTGAAACTTGTGGCACGCGCCCTGCTTCCGGCGGAGATCCTGGAGGGCAGCAAGTTAAAATATGAATTGATGCAGTATGAACTGATCGGTTAAAAAGGATGTCAACATGATGGACAACGAAAAAATAATCAGAAAAAAGGTATTTGTCTATGGTGCAGTTCAGGGCGTCGGTTTCCGTTACCGGGCGGAACACGCCGCAAACATGCTTGGTGTGACTGGCTGGGTAAGAAATGAGCCGGACGGATCCGTATTGTTGGAGGTGCAGGGGACGGACGAGCAGATCGACAAAGTGCTTGCGATGGTAAACCAGGGCACCTACGTAAATATTGACCGTATCACGGCAAATCAGATACCGATCGAAGAGAGAGAGTATGGATTCCACATAAGATAAACTCAGTCTTTGCGGTATTTGCTACGGAACTCTTTTGGTGACATATGGTGTTTGGCATAAAAGAGTTTGTAAAAATGGGATTTGTTCGTAAATTTCAGCTGTGCAATGATCTCGGATATGGAAAGATCTGTTTTTAAAAGGTAGTACTCTGCCTTTCTAATTGAGAAAGTGGTTCCATATTCGAATAAGGTCATGCCGGTATATTTTTTAGCAATCCGGTTCAGATAGTCACCGCTGTAACTGAGCAGATCAGACAGTTCGTGCCGGCTGAGCCGCCCGTCACTGTTTTCTAAGAGGTGTGTCAGGCTGGTAAAAATCAGAAAGTCATTCCCGTAATCGACCTGTATATTTGCAAGATGGAAAAGGGATGGATCTGAGAGCGTGTCAAGAAAACGGCAGATCAGTCCGTTAATAAAAAAGGAAGAGCCGATCTGTGGTGACAGCGTGATCTTTATGATCTCCTCTGCAATCTGGTAAAGTTTCTGAAAGCCTTCCGGGTTGTGGTAAAGGGAGAAAAAATCGAGATATTCTTTTTTTACGTTATCCGCATCCATGGCATTATTGTATAAAAAGTGAAAGGCATCACAATGATCCATATTTGTCTCAGACACCAGATGAAACAGATTGTCCGACTGAAATAAAGACAACAGGTAATCTTTCGATAAATTCAGAAAGAAAATTCGAAAATCATGTGAGAGAAGCTCCACATGTCTTAAATTACAATTCACAATACATCCGGTTCCGGATGGGTATACCCGCTTTGTATTTTCAATTTTAACAACCGCTTCGCCCTGCAGGACGAACATGATTTCAAAAAAATCATGCTGATGCAGAGGACGGTTTTTCATTTTTTCCAAAAGTTCCGTGGCATCGATCAGAGAATGGCTGGTGTGTTCCGGGGAAAAACTTGAAATCTTAAAATAAGGCTGGTCTAAGTCCGAGCGGTAGGTTTCAATGACAGCATTATAGGGGGAGGTCAGGTGGTAGTACTGGTTAAAACTGCTGTTCACATTCTGGATCTCAAAAAAATTATTCTTTAAGGTATCGATGGATGACGGATTCATGTGTTCCCCCTGTTTTTGTTATTTTTCTGCGATAGTCGCGAATATGTTACTAAATGCCATATATTGTGTCTAATTATAGCATTGAAGGGGAAAAAAGCAAAGTGCTAGAATAAATGCAAGAACATTCGAATGTAAAAAAATGCTGCTGGTTACACAATAAAGTGTGAAAAGCGGTAAAAAAAGTAACTTGCAGACACAGATCTGACATTTGCGAGATCTTTTCGCAACAAGTTGTTTCAGAATGGAGATTAATATGAATGATAAAAAATATTTAAAATGGTATCAGAAACTTGCATATGGATCGGGGGATCTGGCTTCAAATTGCAGCTATGGACTGGTTTCAAGTTTCCTGCTTTTGTACCTTTCGGATGTGATGGGATTAAAGACCAACATCATCGGAACCTTAATGCTGGTGTCAAAAGTTTTTGACGGTGTGACGGACGTTTTCTTTGGCAATATGATCGACAAGACGAAAAGCAGACTGGGAAAAGCAAGACCGTGGATGCTGTATGCACAGATCGGCGTATCTCTCTGCCTGGTATTACTTTTTTCAATCCCGAATATGGGACAAACTGCGCAATATGCATATTTCTTTGCATTTTATACCTGTCTGAACGCGATTTTCTACACAGCAAACGGTGTTGCATACTCGACACTGTCAGCACTGATTACCAATAACCCGCAGGAAAGAGTACAGCTCGGTTCCATCCGTTTTATGTTTGCGGTGGTAACGAACATTGTTATGGGATTTGCTGTAACCGGTGGTGTGGAAGCATTTGGAGGCGGTGCAGCCGGATGGAGAGCCGTAGCAATTATCTGTGCATTGATCGGTCTTGTGGTCAATACGATCAGCTGTCTTGCCGTAAAAGAGGTAGAGCCGGATGAATCCGTGAGAAAGATTGATGAGTCCAAACCGCAGGATGACAAACTTGGATTCTGGGAGAGCATGAAATTTTTATTTACCAATAAATATTATGTGTTGATCCTTGTTTTATATATTGTATATTACATTATGAGTAACATTACGACAGGCAGTGGTGTTTATTTTACAAAATATGTGCTTGGGGATGCCTCTTTGCTCGGTATGTTCCAGATGATGAAGATGTTCCCGGTAATCATTGCATTGATCTTTACACCGATGCTTGTGAAAAAGACCGGGAGCATGCAGAAGGTCAATTTCTGGGGATATGCGATTAACTGTGTGCTGAGTGTATTCTTTATCTATTTTGCATATCAGAAAAATGTCAAACTGATGCTGTTATTTATGTTTATCAAAGGTATTTTTGCAGGAACTTTAAGCGGTACGTTAAATGCGCTGATTGCGGAGATAAGTGGTTATACCTATCGTACCAGAGGAGTGCGGATGGATGGAACAATGTTTAGCTGTTCCTCTTTGGGAATCAAGATCGGCGGCGGAATCGGAACCGCAGCAGTGGGCTGGCTGTTAGATTTAGGAGGCTATGTCGGCAAGGCAGTGGAACAGACATCAGGTGCACTCAATATGATCTTTGCCATGTACATTGTAATTCCGGTAATACTTAGTGTTGTAATTACAGTTATTCTTGGATTTCTGAATGTAGAGAAGGCAAACAGAAAATGGGATGAAGAACACGCAAAGGAAGTATAGGAATGAAAAAGGAAGATTTTAATTCGGAATGGCAGTTTGTTAAGGGATATGTGCCGTCTTTAAAAGTGCTTGCAATGTATGGAAAACAGGCACAGAAGATTACGCTCCCGCATGATGCGATGATCCATGAGACAAGAGATGAAAACACGAAAAACGGAGGTGCTACAGGATTTTATCCGGGAGGCGTATACACCTATTTTAAAACGTTTCCGGTGTCGCAGGAGTGGGAAGAAAAAACGGTAATATTAGAGTTTGAGGGCGTCTATGAGACGGCAATGGTCTATGTGAATGGCGTGCTGGCAAAGACCAACAAAAACGGCTACACAAACTTTTATGTGGACATTGCAAGATATTTAAACTTCGGGGAAGAAAATGAAATCAAAGTCGTCGCAGACAATTCCTCAGAGGAAAACAGCAGATGGTATTCCGGAAGCGGCATTTACCGTGGAGTCAGTCTGTACGTTGGAGACCCGATCCAGATCCCGCTAAATGGGGTGCGTATCACAACGGAAGAAGCAGATAAAGATGCTGCGGTTGTGGAGATCTCAACCATGGTTGCAAACCGTTCCAGAAAAAAAGAAAAACTGGTCGTGACAGTAAAATTCGAAGACGAGGAACATCAGGTCTATGAGGACAGAGTTCATCTGACCAGTTTTGCGGAGTCCCAAAATATCGTGCATCAGAAGATCGCGATAGAGAAGCCTAAACTTTGGAACTGTGAGACACCACATCTGTACCGCTGTACCATCCAGATTTATGTGGGGGAAGAACTGTTGGACGAACAGGAACTCTCATATGGAATCCGTAAGATCACACTTGATGCCTTGCGGGGACTCAGGATCAACGGAGAGCCGGTGAAACTGCGCGGAACCTGTATTCATCATGACCACGGAATCCTTGGAGCGGCAGCTTATGAAGCAGCAGAGATGAGAAAGTGCAGACTGCTTAAGGAGGCTGGTTTTAACAGTGTCAGAAGTGCACATCATCCGGCTGGAAAAGCATTCTTAGATGCCTGTGACAAGACTGGACTGCTTGTGATGGATGAGCTGACGGATATGTGGACGATCCACAAAAATAATCATGATTTTGCATTTTCCTTTCTGGATGAGTGGCAGGATATGATAAAACATATGGTTGACAAAGATTATAATCATGCCTGTGTCATCTTGTATTCAGTGGGAAATGAGATACAGGAGATCGGTACGGAGCGCGGTGCTGAGATCAACCGTATGCTGTGTAATGCTTTTAAAGAACTGGATGCGACAAGATTTACCACAAATGGCATGAATGCCTTGAATGCAGCGGGAGCAAAGGTGTATCCGGTCATGCAGGAGCTGGCACCACTGATCAGAAAAGACGCCGGAGAAGCCGGAACCAATGATAATTCCGGCAGCAATGCGATCAACAGTTTTATGAAGCTGATGGAAGGCGAGGCGGGAGACGCATTTGCTGTGCATCCGATCATCACGGAGGTGTTGGAGGAGAGCAGCGAATCTATGGATATCATCGGGTTTAACTATTTGACGGGCAGACATCTGTTAGAGGGAGAGCTTCACCCGAATAAGTGTGTGCTGGGGACGGAGACATTCCCGGCAGATATCGCAAGATTATGGAAAGTGGTAAACTCATCAAAGCGTGTGCTCGGCGATTTTACATGGACGGGGTATGACTATCTGGGAGAAGCCGGATGCGGGATTTTTTATTACGATGGAAAGAGCAACTTTGGAAGCAACTACCCGGACAGAACCGCGTATATCGGGGATATCGATCTCGCCGGTTACCGGAGACCGATCAGTTTTCTCCGGGAAGTCGTGTATGGTCTGCGGAAAGAACCTTACATTGCAGTGGAACGCGTGGATAAATATGGAAAGAAATGCTCAAAGACACCATGGATGCTAAAGGATAATATCGCAAGCTGGACATGGCGGGGATATGAAGGAAAACCGGCAGTTGTGGACGTATATTCCGATGCGCAGGAGGTGGAGTTGTTCTTAAATGGAAAGTCTCTCGGGCGAAAACCTGCCGGGGAAGCACATGGATTTACGGCATCGTTTGAGACATGTTATGAGCCTGGTGTCCTGGAGGCGGTCAGTTATCAGGATGGCAGGGAGACGGGCAGACATCTGCTCTGTACTGCCGGGGAAGAAGTGTTACTTCATGTGGCGGCAGATCAGAAAGAACTTCGGGCAGATGGCGAAGATCTTTGTTTCCTTACAATGCATCTTTGCGATGCAAAAGGAACACCGGATCTGTACGGAAAGAGGCGCATCCACATCGAAGTGGAAGGGGCTGGAACTTTAGCCGCATTTGGAAATGCCGATCCACAGTCTGTGGAAAGTTACGATGCACCATGTTGGGAAACTTATGACGGCTATGCGCTTGCGGCAGTCCGGGCAGGCGGGGAAAAAGGCGAGATTTCTGTGACGATCTGGATGGAAGGGCAGGAAGAGCAGAGACAGAAGATTTTGATCCCGGTAAATGAAAAATAATATATTTATTTAAGAAAAAAGGGGCACAGACTGTGTCCTTTTTCTGTTCTGCAGACAAGTCAAACTTTGAGTTTCATACCGTGTACGTCCGGTAATATACATTTTTATATTGTCTGGATCTGAAAAGAATAATAAAATGTAGCTATATCAGTCACAAAACAGGAGGACAGAGATGATAAAAGTATATGGTATGCCTACCTGTCCTGATTGCGCTTATATACATGTGCAGATCAAGGACAGAACAGGAGAGTTTGAATACATTAACATCGGTGAGGATGTGCAGTATCTGAAAGAATTTGTACGGCTAAGAGACAAAGAAGCAGCATTTGACGAATGCAGGGAAAACGGATATCTGGGGATTCCGTGCTTTGTCAGGGAAGATGGTTTTGTGACCGTCGTGCCGGAGAATGTTGGACTTGTGTCAAGACCGGCAGATAAAACATCCTGCTCCATTGATGGAAAAGGATGTTAGATTATTAAAGAGAGTATGTTTTTATAGTAAAGATTGGGGTGCCAAAAGGTGGATCTTAATTTTCTGATTGGCAAATTGCACAAAGCAGTGCCTGTTTTGTTCCGTTGTTCGAAAATAAGAAAATCTAAGTCTGCCTGATACGTTTTTCTCAGAGTGACGTGAACGGCGTTCAACGAGCCATCCGTGGCAGAACATCACTGTGTATTAAATAGGCAGGCTAAGATTTTCTAATTTTCTTCCAAAGTCACAAAAGCAATCTCTGCTTTGGGCAATTTGCCAGCCACTAAGTTGTGAACCACCTTTTGTCACCCCAATCTGGTAAACTATAAAATTTTGGATTATGTTAAGGTGTATTTAAAATTGTTTTGAAATATATGGGGAAAATAAGTTTTGGATAATGTAGAAAAGAATTATAAAATCGCATTTATTTCAGATTTACATTTTGATAATATTTCAGAGAATACAGATAATGGGATATCTTTTTTGGAAGCTGAAGAGAAGAAGGCAGAATTTATAGCATGTTTAAAGAGATATTTTTATGATTATATTGTCTGTATTGTAGGGGATTGTTACAGTAATTATAAAGAGATGCTTAATTTTATTGAGGAATTGGAACAAAACAAAATATATGGATTTTTTGTATTAGGAAATCATGATTATTGGTCAAATGGACAAAAAACATACATGGAAATTATACAGTTTTTTAAAGAAAAAACAAATCATTTTTCATATTTTAGGTTTTTATGTACCGGAAAAAGTTATAAGGTCGGAGAATTATGTTTCATAGGTGATACAGGATGGACAAGTTTTAAAAGAGATAGAAAGGAAGTAAATAAACAAGAATTTAATAGGTTGCCGGAAAATGTATTTGTTAAGGATTTTTCTTGTGAAAAAATTATTGAAATGCATAACGCATGGATCGAATATGCAAATCAAATGATTTGTAAAGAAAAAAAACTAATTATTTTAACACATTTTCCAATGGTTGATTTTACTGAGACAGCATATGATTGTTGGTGGAGTTCTAAGACAAGATTTAAAATAAAAAAAAATTACTGGAATTTATTTGGTCATACGCATAATAAAAAGCAAAAAAGAAATAATTGCGTTTCTTCGCAACAGGGTTATGATGGAAATAATTATGTTTCATATGGAATAGATGATTTTGGTATTTTATGTCCTAAAAAATTATTAACTGGAACCATAATAAGTTGTAAAGATTATGGGTTGATGGAATTATATAAAAGCAAAAAAATATTAAATGAGGAAATTAGTAAAAGTGAAGTAAAAAAAATTAAGCAAAGAGGGTATAGAAGGTGCCGTGCTAATGCAGATATATTAGATAATTTGGCAAATAATCCAATAAAGTATATAGAACGATGTAAAAGAATTTTAGCATCATATGAAAAAGATACATACATAGGATATCAGCTTTTAAATAATGTAAAATTGTTAGATAGGATATATCAGGCGCTTTTTTACTTGGAAAGATGTTTGTGTGGAGCAGAGAAATTTGATGTAAAAAAGTTTATTATATCTGCAGTTGTATCAGGCTATGCATATCATGATGCAATAGGTTATATTGGATGGATGCGTCCCATTGATGAATATGATATTGTTAGATTTTATTTTGTGTTACTGACAGTAAAAAAATATTCAAGTGATGAACTCTGGTTAGGTAAAATACAAAGGCATGCATCACGATATATAAACTTTGAAAATGTTGATATATATTTACCAGTTGTAGATGGAAAATGTTTAAGTGTAGATGAAATCATTGATTGTATTGAAAAAGATCAGATGATTGAAGTAAAGAATGGGATAGGAAAAACTTCTAGAATACAAAGAAAAGGTAATAATATTGAGACCATAAGAACTAGTTCATATTCGGATTCAAAGCTGCGAACGTTAAAGGCGGATATATATTCTTATCTACAAGAAAATCAAGGGGAGCTTGAGAAATTAAAAGAAAGATTGACAGAATTAAGAGAAATAAGCGAAAAGAAATATATGTTTGTTGAAAAAAAATATAGAAAATATGATAAAGCTAACGAATTATTTAGAGAGGAAGATAGTTAAGGGAAATAAGTATGAAAAAACTAGTACTAGTCTTTATAATTGGAAGTATGATCTTAAGTGGATGTGGAGCAAAAGAAGAAAGTGAAAATACATTGGATCAAAATTTACAAATTGAGTCGGAAAACATTTCCAACGCAGAGACTGAGAAAAGTAACACAGAATCAATAACAGTTGAAGAAGAAAAAGTGGAACTAGAGCAGGATGGCGATATAAATGAAAAGGCACGGACATATTATTATGAAAAATTAACAGAATTTTTTAAGGATGGTTCATGGCCGGAGGGGAGAGAATCCGGCTGGGCTGAAAACGAGTGGTCGCAATATGAATATTGGAAGGACTATGAGTATGCCATTGCAGATGTTGACCTTGATGGTATAGATGAACTTTTATTGGCATGCAAAGGTGGAGATATGCCGATGGCAGGGATGGTAGAGTATGTGTATGGATATGATCCTGATGATAATAACGTATATATTGAAATAGAGGAATTCCCACATATAAGGTTTTATGATAATGGGTATGCTCAGGCTGATTTTTCCCATAATCAGGGATTAGGGGAAAGTTTATGGCCGTATACCATATACAAATATGATCAAAAGAGTGATTGTTATTATAAGGATATAATGATTGATAGTTGGGAAAAGGCATATATGGATCATGATTATCAAGGTAATCCGTTCCCGGATGAGTTAGATCCCGATGGAGATGGAGTAATTTATTATATAAATTCCCAAATACTTAATAAAAAAGAGTATGAGGAATTGTACGATAGTTATTTTAAAAATGCCAGCGAAATAAAAATTGAATATAATGATATAAATGAAGAAAATATAAATAAAATTTTGCAACAGTAAGTTATGATGATTTCACATAAGATAAAGGAGGGCAAACCAATGACACACATAGCAAGAGACGACGCAATTACATTATTAAAAAAATACAATCAGGACCCTTTCCACATCCAGCACGCGCTGACGGTCGAAGCAGTCATGAAATGGTATGCAAAAGAGTTAGGCTACGGTGACGATGCAGAATACTGGGGCATCGTCGGACTGCTCCATGATATTGATTTTGAACTTTATCCGGATGAACACTGCATCAAGGCACCGGAACTTTTAAGAGAGGGCGGTGTGGGAGAGGACATCATCCATGCGGTCTGCTCACACGGATACGGGATCACGGTCGGATGTGGAAAGACGATCGATGTGGAACCGGTGCATGAGATGGAAAAAGTATTATTTGCAGCGGATGAGCTGACCGGACTGGTTTGGGCTGCAGCGCTGATGCGCCCATCAAAGAGCACAAAAGATATGGAGTTAAAATCCCTGAAGAAGAAATACAAGAGCAAAGGCTTTGCGGCAGGCTGTTCAAGAGAAGTCATAGAGCGCGGTGCAGACCAGCTTGGATGGGAACTTGACAAACTTCTGACCATGACACTTGAGGCAATGAAAGCCACAGAAGATGAAATAAATGAAAAAGTGATGGCAGTGTAGCAGTGCATTTATGCGGCAGTGGGTAAACTGCAAAAAATTGAAACAATAACGGTAAAAAAAACGGATAGTGCAAAAAATGCATTATCCGTTTTTTGTCAAAAAAAGTTGAAGAGCGTCGTTAAAACACTAAAAATATACATTTGTAATTGACGTGTATTTTACAAAACATTAAAATAAAAATGGTGAATCACGCAAATATAAACGAAAAAGGAATGATAGTGTGAAAAATAAGATTTTTCACACGCAAGATTTGTGCTTACGCACAAACTTGAGATGCGCAAAAGACAGCGCAAGAATGGAGATTAATTTGAAAAAGTACATTGCGGCAATAGGGATATGTTTTATGGCACTGGGGGCAGCATGCATTATGAAAAAGGATCCTGAGGAGGTGGGAGAAGAGCTGCCAGAACTTATCATCGGAAGTGATAATTATGAGCCATATAATTATCTGGATGACGATGGAAAGCCGGTAGGTATTGATGTGGAACTGGCGGAGGCGGTGTGTGAACAGTTAGGATACACACCGGTATTTCAATATATCGTATGGGATAAAAAGGATGAATATCTGGACAATGGGAAGGTGGACTGTCTGTGGGGAAGCTTTACCATGAATGGCAGGGAGGATGAGTATCAGTGGGCTGGCCCATACCTTTACAGCAGACAGGTGATTGCAGTGCGGACGGACAGCAAAATCAGAAACATATCCGATCTTGCAGGGAAAAGGGTTGCAGTACAGGCGACAACAAAACCGGAGGAGGTTCTGTTAGAGAGAAGTGATCCGAGAGTCCCGGAGGTGGATATGGTGTATAGTCTGTCCGGCATGGACGAGATCTATGCAAGCCTCAGGAAGGGGTATGTGGATGCGATCACAGGACATGAAAGTGCGCTTGAGAGATTTGTTGGGAATGCACCGGATATGTATGCCATACTGGATGAAAGTCTGTATATTTCAGAACTGGGAGTTGCTTTCAAAAATGACACTCATCAGGATCTGGCAAAAAAAATGACACAGATTTTAAAAGAGATGCAGGATGATGGAACACTCCGGGACATGGTAGAAAAATACGGATTGGATGCCGAAAAAGCACTGGGGGTCACAAATGCTGAATAATGAAAAGATAACAAAGATCATCGCCCGCAGATATATATGGCTGCCATTTTTGATGGGAGTGCTTTTAGGGATAGTATGTTTTGTGGTATTTACCGGGTATGACCGGATGAAAATTGAGAAAATTGCAGATGAAACACTCGATTTTATGCAGGACCGTGTCAAAAAATATGATGACTACAAAAATAATGATAAAGTAAAGAGTCTTTATCGTCTGGCAGATAAGACATTGGAGCTGGATCAGCGGTTGGAAGAGAAAGATGCAGATCAGGAAGAGCTGGTCGAACGCTATATGAAAGATCAGAGATTAGATGGTGTTCTGCTTATAGACGAAAATCTGAATTGTGTGTATCAGGCAGAAGATGTTGGAAAGATGGATACATTCTGGCAGGAACAGATGAGTGAACCGGCAGTAAAAAATATGTTGGAGCAGCCGCGGAAAACATATATCACACGGCTTGATAAAGAGGGGGAAAACTATGATTTTGCGGTGGTATCCAGGACAGACGGAAAAGGGCTCATCGCCGCTTATATTGAAAAAGAAAAAAGCATGGAAGACAACGGTGATATTTCCATCCACTCGCTGTTTACCGGATTTACATTTGATATGAATGGTATCGTTGCGGTGACAGACGACAAACAAGTGCTTAGTTCCAATTCGGAGAAACTGCTTTCTGTGAAGCCGGGGGAGTATCATGATATTTTTACACCGGACATATATACAGGGGATGAGCACAGGATGATCCATCTGGAAAGTACGGGAGGAAGCTGGTATGGGGAGATCAAGCAGATGAAAGATTATACACTTTATGCATTTTTCCCCAAAACTGCGATATATGCACTGCGTACAAAGGTTGTGATCGGTACCATGGGTGTATACATATTGTGCTGGATGACATTTATGCTGGTACGGGGGTATGTGGCGGAATCGAATATGCGCCAGATGGAAAAACAGTATCATATCATCCAATCTGTCAGCAGTGTATTTTCTATCTGTATGCTGTTAGATCTCAAAAAGAATACATGGGAAATGATCAAAGCATCTGACCAGATTCGGAAAATGACCGGCAATGAGACAAACACTGCTAACATGATGAAATTTTTCTGTAAAAATACAGTTGCGCAGTCAGAACGGCAGAAATTTTGGGACTTTGTAAACCCTGATACACTTGCAGAGCGGCTGCAGGGAAAAGATTATATCAATTGCCAGACCGAAATCGGAAAGGGAGAATGGTTCAGCATCATGCTGGTGCCGCAGCATCATGACGCACATGGCAATGTTGAGGCGGCGCTTTTTCTGAGCAGAAATATTACCGACGAAAAAATGCGTGAGATGGACTATCAGAAAAAACTGGAAAAATCGGTGGAACAGGCAGAGCAGGCAAACATTGCGAAAACGGATTTCTTACGGCGGATGAGCCACGATATCCGCACACCGATCAATGGAATCCGTGGTATGGTGGATATATGCCGTTATTATATCGGAAATCCGAAAAAACAGGAGGAGTGCCTAGATAAGATTCTGCTTTCATCCACCTTTCTGATGGAGCTGGTCAATGATGTTCTGGATATGAATAAACTGGAATCCGGGCAGATTAAGCTGGAGGAAAAGCCATTTTCCATTTCTGAAATATTAAAAGAAGTGGAGACAGTAGTCGGGATGGCGGCAACTGAACATGGAATCACGCTGACGGTAAAAAAAGGAGAGATTAACCATGAAAATTTGCTTGGAAGCTCTCTTCATGTCCGGCAGATCTTACAAAATATTACTTCAAATGCGGTAAAATACAATAAACCAAATGGAAAAGTGATTTTGGAGTGCCGGGAGCTGCCGCCGAAAAATGAAAAAGCCGTGTTTGAGTTTGTGTGTACCGATAATGGGATCGGGATGAGCCAGGAATTTCAGGAACATGCATTTGAACCGTTTGTGCAGGAAAACAGTTCAGCACGCACTTCCTATACCGGAACCGGACTTGGACTTGCAATCGTAAAGAAACTGGTAGAACAGATGGAAGGAACGATCCACTTCGTGAGTGAGCCTGGAAAAGGCACCCGGTTTACACTTGTGATCCCGTTTCTGCCGGATGACAGCATCGAAATGCAGACGGAGCAGACACAAAGTACCGATGCAGTAAAGGGAATTGAAAATGATAAAATACTGTTGGTGGAAGATTATGAGATAAATATGGAAATCGCCCGGTTTGTGCTGGAAAATGAGGGGGCACAGGTACAGGAGGCATGGAATGGCAAAGAAGCTGTTGATCTGTTTGCAGCATCAGAACCGGGTGGATATGATGTGATTCTGATGGATCTGATGATGCCTGTTATGGGCGGTCTGGAGGCAGCGCAGTGCATCCGGAAACTGGAGAGAGAAGATGCAAAAACCGTTCCGATCATCGCGATGACAGCAAATGCATTTGCAGATGATGAGGAGCGGAGTCTGGCAGCCGGCATGGATGCGCACATCTCCAAACCATTGGATGCAGAAAAACTCATTCAGGTAATTTCTGATATATGCAAAAAGCGGAAAGAGCATGCAAAAGGAGATACAGATATCTGATCTCTGATGTCCGAAAAAAATGCAGTTCCGAATTGCACAAAGGTACTTTATTATCAGTAAGAGATGTAGTATACTTCTTCTGCGAAATATACAAAGAGTGAGGACAAAAGAAATGCAGAAGAATCTTGGAAAGATCAAACGTACCGTGGAAGAGTATGTGGTGCTGACTGTTGCAACACTGATTCTTGTTGTGGGAGTGTATGTATTTAAATTTCCAAATAATTTTTCGTTTGGCGGAGTAACCGGTCTGGCAGTCGTGCTGGGTGCCGTACTTCCGACATCTCCGGGAAATCTTACCTTTATCATCAATATGCTGTTGCTGGTACTTGGATTTATATTCCTTGGAAGAGGATTTGGAGTCAAAACTGTTTACGTCAGTGTACTGACATCGGTTGGGTTAAGCTTTGCGGAGCGGGTGTTTCCGATGGATGCGCCTCTGACCGGACAGCCGGTATTAGAGCTTATCTATGCGATCGTACTGCCGGCATTTTCCGCGGCAATTCTGTTTAATATCGGAGCGTCCGGCGGCGGAACGGATATCGTGGCAATGATCTTAAAGAAATATACGAAGCTGAACATTGGAGCAGCATTATTTTTAGTGGATCTTGGAATCGTCGTTGCATCCTGTCTTGTATTTGATGCGCAGACAGGTCTTTGTTCCATGTGCGGTCTTCTGGCAAAATCTCTGGTAGTCGATAATGTGATCGAGAGTATCAACCTGTGCAAGTATTTTACGATTATATGCAACGATCCGGAGCCAATCTGTGAATTTATCACAAAAGAATTAAACCGCAGTGCTACGGTTTATCAGGCAGAAGGTGCTTACCAGCACAATCAGAAGACGGTGATCTTAACGGTCATGAAGCGGAGCCAGGCGGTAGAACTTCGTAATTATATCCGTATGAACCAGCCGTCCGCGTTTATTGCAATCACAAACAGCAGTGAGATCATCGGAAAGGGTTTCCGTGGTTTCAACTAAGGTTTGGTTGCGGGAAAGAGAAGTCTATTATATAATAGAAAGAGCGGGTTGCGTATGTGAAAAGTTATGCATATCTGAAGATGGTATGAGTACAAAACCGTGATGCAGCTATTTTATAAGATAAGAAATGGAGAAGCGAATGAAAATTTGGGAAGATGATAATCAGAAATACATCAAGGCGATGATGGAGAAAAATACCACAGAGCAGAATGAGAAACTGACAAAGCGATTAGAGGAGATTGATTTTTCAGTGTTAGAACACATTGAAAGAAAAGAAACTGTCAATGAGCGCGGTGTATTTGCTCCGTTAGATGCAGTGGAAGTTAGCGAGATCGAGGCAAGAGGGGCTGAATTCAAAGAACTCGGTTTAAAGGCGATCCGTGAGGGAAAAGTCGGTGCGGTGCTTTTAGCGGGCGGACAGGGAACCCGCCTTGGACTTGACCGGCCAAAGGGAACATTAAATATCGGAGTGGCCAAAGAGTTATATTTATTTGAGCAGCTGCTTCGCAATCTGATGGACGTGACAGATGAGGCAGGAGTATATGTACCGCTTTATATTATGACAAGCAATATCAACAACGCAGATACGACAGCTTTTTTTGAGGAACATGATTACTTTGGTTATCCGAAAGATTATGTGAAATTTTTCGTACAGGAAATGGTGCCGGCATGCGATTATGAGGGACGGATCTATATGGAATCCCAGACTGAGGTGGCAATGTCTCCAAACGGCAACGGCGGCTGGTTTTCATCTATGGTAAATGCAGGACTTCTTTCTGATATCAAAGAAAGAGGTATTGAATGGATCAACGTATTTGCCGTAGATAACTGCTTACAGCGCATCGCAGACCCGATGTTTGTCGGCGCAACCATCGCTTACGGATGCGAGAGTGGTGCAAAAGTAGTACGAAAAGCTGCACCGGACGAACGTGTCGGTGTACTCTGTACGGAAGATGGCAAACCTTCGATCGCAGAATACTACGAGATGACAGAGGAGATGGCAACGGCGCGCAAAGAAAACGGTGATTTAAAATACGGTTTTGGCGTAATCTTAAACTATCTGTTCTCAGAAAAGAAATTAGAGCAGATCGCAGACGCAAGAATGCCGATCCATGTGGTAGAGAAAAAGATCCCATACATGGATGTGGACGGCACATTTGTGAAACCGGAGCAGCCAAATGGATACAAATTCGAGACACTGGTGCTTGATATGGTGCACATGATGGATGACTGTATTCCATATGAGGTAGTGCGTGAGAGAGAATTTGCGCCGATCAAAAACCTTCACGGCGTAGATTCCTTAGATTCTGCAAGAGAGCTGATGAAAGGCTGCGGCATCGAATTATAGAAAATAGAACCCTGTTTTTAAATTGTTTATAAATATTTCATACAGACTTTATGCCGTTTTCTGCGGTATCTGTTATACTGATATTCATAGTATGGGATAGTTACACCTAAGATTTGTTGTGTGAAAAGAATGTGTGGCAATGAAGGTGAAAACAATTTAGAAACGGGGTTTTTTATTATGATACAGAAACAGGCAATTATAAATGATAATATGAGGCAAAAACAGACAGTTGTACAGGAGGATAACATGGAGCAGGAACAGTATTCGGCTTCTGTGAAGGTGGAAGACACAGAGGAAGACAGGATGATGGATGCAGCGCAGGAAAACAGTCTGATGCTGGTGCGCGGCATGGTCGATGATGACATGGAGCATATCGCGGATATGAAGGAGCAGTTTTCCCAGACGATTGATCCGATCCTGCGCATGTACAATGCGGCGATGTGCGCGACGACCGCGCGCCTTGAGATCATAGAGGATGAGTTTAAATACCGCAAACTGCGCTGCCCGATCCATCACATCGACACGCGGCTGAAATCGGCGAAAAGCATTCTGGGAAAGCTTCAGAAAAAGAATCTTGATCTGACACTCAGCGCAGCGTGCAACAATATTTACGATATCGCCGGAGTGCGCGTAGTCTGTTCCTATATCAAGGATGTATATCTGATCCGTGACCGCCTGATGGCGCAGGATGACATACATATCATGGAGATCAAAGATTATATCGAGCAGCCGAAAGGCAACGGTTACCGCAGCCTGCACATCATTATCCGTGTGCCGGTCTATTTTATGAACAAAAAACAGATGGTACCCGTCGAGCTGCAGATCCGTACCCTTGCAATGGATCTCTGGGCGAGCCTGGAGCACGACATCAAGTACAAGTCGCTCTATCAGGATGTCACGATGGATTTTTCGGATGAACTGAAAGAGTGCAGCCGCCTGATCTATGAGGCGGAGGAGAAGATGGAAGTCATGAATGCGGCGCTGGAGGAATGAAAAAAGGCGTGTTTTCGCGGTTTTGCAGATTTCCCCTGAAAAAAAATGAAAAATTAAATAAAGTTATTGACAAATAACCAAAGTTAGTGTAATCTAACTATCAGAAAAGGAAATGAGTTCTAGCAACTCTTTCTTTTTTAAACAGGAGTTAGGATAAACTAACTATATATGTTAAAACAATGGATCGAGAGATCTGTGTTCTATGGGAGATGACCATGAGCAGGGAAGTGTTAGAGATTCTGGAGAAGATGGATAAAAAAGAATTAAAGACTCAACTGGCACTGCAATGTGCCCCGCTTCTTACGGGAATCAAACTGTCAAATCTTCTTACGGTGACAAAGAGCAACGAAGAAGATGTGAAAGATTTGTTCCGTAATACAGAAATTACTGTACATACACTCTACCAGACAAAACATCGTACAATATTCCTGCTTTTTCGTGAAAAACAACTACTCGCTTATCTGAACGAAGAAGATGTGAAGGAAACGATGAGATTGTTTGGGTATCAGACATTACGCCTTATCGACATTTTTGAAAAACTGTGTGCCCGCTATCAAAAATATATGAAGGATCATCTGTCTTTTCCACATGAACTTGGACTGCTCTTGGGTTATCCTGTAGAAGATGTGTTAGGTTTTATCCGAAACGAGGGACGCAATTACCTATATTGCGGTTACTGGAAAGTATATGGAGATGTGGATGCGGCAAGAATAACATTTGACCGCTACAATCAGGCAAAGGAAGACGCGATCCGCCTGATATCGTCCGGCATGGAAATCCATGAACTTCTGCTTTACGGCAAGATGTTAGAGTCTGCCTAGATGGACTCATGATAACAGAATGTTTACAAAAGCATATTCTATCATTTGATGTATGACTGGATTTTCAGATGAAAGTAAATAAGATAAAAACGGAAAACACCCGGCTTGATGCGGCAAAGGCGTCGTGCGAGACCAGGAATCCGTTTGTATAAAATGAATGTGCAAAAATAAGCACAGGAATGGAGGAAATATGAGCAAGATTATCGTGGCATACTGGTCCCAGACGGGAAATACGGAAGCAATGGCAAATGCAGTTGGAGAGGGAATCAAGGCAGCAGGCGGAGAGGCAGACGTTGTTCCGGTATCTGCAGTATCCGTAGATGAGTTAAAAGCTGCATCCTCATTTGCATTAGGCTGCCCGGCAATGGGAGCTGAAGTATTAGAGGAGAGCGAGATGGAGCCTTTCGTAGAAGAGGTAGAAGGCTTTGCAGCAGGCAAAAAGATCGCTTTATTCGGTTCTTACGGATGGGGTGACGGACAGTGGATGCGCGACTGGGAAGAACGCATGAATGCAGCAGGAGCAACTGTTGTAAATGGTGAAGGTGTGATCGCACATGAAGCACCGGACGATGAAGCATTAGAAGCGTGCAGAAGTCTTGGAAAAGCGCTTATATAAAAGAACATAAAAAGTAAGGTTCAGAGAAATCAGAATAATAAGTCAGGCAGGTCGGATACGACCTGCCTGTTTGTGTTAGGTTGAATTTATCCTAAAAAATGTGTATACTATTGTAAAAAGATTATGGAGGTGTTCAAATGACTATAGATACAAATACAATGGTTTCAATTTCCGAAGCAAACCAGAATTTTTCTAAGGTTGCACGACTGGTAGATGAATGCGGTTCAGCAGTAATTTTGAAAAACAATGTACCAAGATACCTTGTTATAGACTTTAGTAAAGCGGATAAAGATATGATAGCATCTGATGATGATGTATTGAGTATTTCGAAGCAGCTTATGGAACAGAATAGGGAAGCATATGAGGTGCTGGCTAAATGAAAAAATTGAGCAAAGAGCAGATCCTTATGCTTCATACTCAATTGATTCAGCAGACTGGTGGAAGCGATGGAGTCAGAGATTATAATTTATTGGACTCGGCTTTGGAAACGCCTTTTCAATCCTTTGGAGGGGACGAATTATATCCGACAATACAGGCGAAAGCTGCAAGATTAGGATATGGACTGATAAAGAATCATTGTATGATAGATGGTAATAAAAGAATTGGAACACATGCAATGCTTGTATTTCTTGCGTTGAACGGGATAGAACTTAAATATACGCAAAAAGAATTATATGAAACAATTCTTAATGTTGCATCGGGAAGCGTAGATTATAATGGTTTATTGCAATGGGTTCTTAATCATCAAAATTAAATAGTAAAACGGGTATAAGACCGAATATAGAAAATATTGAAATTTTGTGTTCGGTCTATTATTCATGACAATAGCATTGTCCAAGAAGTGCACAATCTATGATTGAAGTTGATAAAATGGGGATTATGATGTTAAAAAAATTTGTAAAGTATGTCTCGCAGAACATGCTTGGCATGGTAGGTATGTCTGTCTATATTCTGGCAGATACCTACTTTATTTCTGTTGCGGTGGGGACGGATGGTATCACCGCACTCAATCTGGTACTGCCGGTCTACAACATGATCTTTGCCATCGGGGCAATGATGGGTGTCGGTTCAGCGATCCGTCTGGTGATCGAGCGGAATCAGGAACATCCGAATGCAGACGGATACTTTTTCCATGCACTGTCATGGGCATTGATTGTTGGTCTGCTTTTTATGTTTGTAGGAATATTTTTCCCGGATAAACTGATTGCCCTGCTTGGCGGGGATGCAGAGATCGTTGCGGTCGGGAAAAATTATACGCGTATTTTTATGGGTTTTGCGCCGTTTTTTATGTGGAATTATATCTGCAATGCTTTTGTGCGCAACGATGGGAATCCATCGATCGCAATGGCTGCGACATTATTCAGCAGTCTGTTCAATATTGTATTTGACTATGTACTGATGTTTCCACTGGGGCTTTCCATGGAAGGGGCTGCACTTGCAACGGCGCTTTCCCCGTTGGTCGGCATCCTGATCTGCTGTATCCATTTCCGCTCGGAAAAATGTACGGTAAAATTTAAGCCGATGCTGCCATCTTTGCGAAAAATACTTTTCTGCTGTCAGTTTGGTGTGTCCTCTTTTGTGGGAGAGATTTCATCCGGTGTGATCACGGTCGTCTTTAATATGATCATCCTTGGACTTGCCGGAAATACCGGAGTGGCGGCTTACGGCGTGGTTGCAAACACATCACTTGTTGCAGTTGCCCTGTTTAACGGAATTGCACAGGGCTCCCAGCCGTTAGTCAGCGAGGCATATGGCAGGGATATTCATAAAGATGTGAAAACTTATTTAAAAATGGCGGTTACGACTGCAGTAGGCGTCTCTGTACTTCTGGTTATTTTTATTTACCTGTTTGCACCTGTGGTGACTGCAGTGTTTAATGGCGAACATAACAGGACGCTTGCTGACTACGCAGAAACTGGACTGCGGATCTATTTTATCGGATTTTTATTTGCCGGGATCAATATCGTAGGGACTGCCATATTAAGTGCTGTCGAATCTACAAAATATGCATTTGCAGCGTCGATTTCCCGAGGTTTTGTGGCGATCATTTTCTTTGCATTTATACTGTCCGCAATATTTGGATTAAACGGGGTATGGATGGCCTTCCCGGCGGCGGAATTTGTGACAATGCTGATCACACTGTGTGGATTGCGGAGAATAAAGTTTGTTGATAAAAATTCTTAACACTTAGAAAATCTTTTGACAAAATGCAGATCGTGGTGTAAATTCAAGATACCCAATAGGGGTATATGGTATACAATAAAATGGTAAAACCGTGATAAAAAATCAGGGACAGCACAGACTATACAGACCGGAGGTAGACAGATGGCATGTGAAAAATGCAGCGCAAACGGAGATAATGTGAAGCATAAACAGCGTGAGAGTGCAGAAAAAAAGGCACTGCTTACGAGACTTTCCCGGATAGAGGGACAGGTGCGGGGAGTGCGTGCCATGGTGGAAGATGACAGATATTGCGTGGATATCGTCACACAGGTATCTGCGATCCAGGCTGCATTAAACGGATTTAACAAGGAGCTGTTAGCACGCCATATTAAAACCTGCGTTTCCGAAGACATCAAAGAAGGCAATGAGCAGGCTGTCGACGAACTCTGTGAACTGTTAAAAAAATTGATGAAATAACGGTTTGTATTTAGAAATGGAGATTGACATGAAGGAAAAGTTTGACGTAACAGGCATGAGCTGTTCGGCATGTTCCTCCCATGTGGAAAAGAGTGTTTCCAAACTGGAGGGCATAAAGACAGTCAGTGTCAACCTGCTGACAAACAGCATGCAGGTCGAGTATGATGAGACAAAGCTTGATACCGGAAAGATTATTGAGGCGGTGGAACATGCCGGATACGGTGCCTCGGTAAAAGAAGACGGAAAAGCAGCAGTAAAGGCGGGGGAGACGGAGGATGCCGTTTCCATCCAGCAGAAGAATATCAAAAACATGAAGACAAGACTGATCATATCCGTGATATTTCTGATACCGCTCATGTATGTGTCGATGGGACATATGATCTACAACGCGCTTGGCGTTCCGATGCCGCCGCTTACCATGAAGTTTTTCCATGGAAGTGAAAATGCAGTCATTTACGCATTTACGCAATTCCTGCTTTTACTTCCGATCCTGTTTGTTAATCAGAAATATTTCCGCAACGGCTTTACAACATTAGCGCGCAGGAGTCCAAACATGGACAGTCTGATCGCAATGGGAGCAACTGCGGCGACGGTATACGGTATCTTCGCGATTTACCGGATCGGCTGGGGATTCCGTATCGGAGACATGGAACTGGTACATCAGTACAGCCATGATATTTATTTTGAATCCGCCGGAACAATTCTTACGCTGATCACGGTCGGAAAATATCTTGAGACGAAGTCAAAGGGAAAGACGAGTGAGGCAATCACAAAGCTGATGAACTTAGCACCAAAGACAGTGACAGTCGTGCGCGACGGCAAAGAACAGGTCATTGATGCGGCAGATGTGGTGCAGGGGGATATTTTCGTGATCAAGCCGGGAGAGTCGGTTGCGGTGGACGGTGTGATCTTAGAAGGAAAATCCTCTTTTGATGAATCCGCGATCACCGGAGAGAGTATACCGGTATCCAAAAAGGCAGGGGATAAGCTGGTCTCCGCATCGATCAACAAATCCGGATTTATCCGGGCGCGGGCAACCAAAGTCGGAGAGGACACTACGATCGAACAGATCATCCGGCTGGTCGAGGAGGCATCTTCCAGTAAGGCGCCGATCGCGAGACTGGCGGATAAGATCGCGGGAATCTTTGTCCCGGTGGTCATTTCGATCGCGGTCGTGACAGCGATCATCTGGCTGCTCTGCGGAACCGGCGTGGAGGCGGCGCTTTCCAGCGCGATCGCGGTACTTGTTATTTCCTGCCCGTGCGCGCTCGGACTTGCGACACCGGTGGCTATCATGGTCGGAACCGGAAAAGGCGCGGAGAACGGCATTCTGATCAAATCCGGGGAGGCGCTTGAGACGGCGCATCTTGTAGACACGGTAGTGCTGGATAAGACCGGAACGATCACGGAGGGAAGACCGGTCGTCACGGACGTGGCGCTCTTTGGAGAAGTGTCAGAGCGGGAACTGCTCGCGGTGGCGGGAAGCCTGGAAAAGGGCAGCGAACATCCGCTTGCGGAGGCTGTGGTAAAATACTGTGAAGAAAATGAGATCACCGTGCAGCCGGTAGAACAGTTTGAGGCAGTCTTTGGAAAGGGCGTCCGGGGAAAAGTGGGTGGAACCCTGTATTTCGCCGGAAACGAAAAGATGATGGGAGAAAACGGGATCCCGCTTAAGGCAGATCACAAAGCAAGGATCGAAGCATTCGCGGGCGAGGGAAAGACACCGCTCTTATTTGCGAAGGAAAAGACGCTGATCGGTATCCTTGCCGTTGCGGATGTGGTCAAAGCGACCAGCCGGGATGCGATCGGAGCGCTGCGTGAGGCTGGCATTCGAACGATCATGCTGACCGGGGACAACGAAGTGACTGCGCGCGCGATCCAGAAAGAAGTCGGCGTGGATGAAGTCATCGCGGACGTCCTGCCCGACGGCAAGGAAGCCGTCATCCGCAAGCTGCAAGCCTCCGGCAAGGTCGCCATGGTCGGCGACGGCATCAACGATGCCCCGGCCCTGACCCGTGCCGACACCGGCATCGCCATCGGCGCAGGCACCGATGTTGCCATCGACGCGGCGGACGTGGTGCTGATGAACTCCAAGCTTTCGGACGTGCCCGCCGCCATCCGCCTGAGCCCCGCTGTCATCCGCAATATCAAGCAGAACCTGTTCTGGGCGTTCTTTTACAACAGCATCGGGATCCCGCTTGCGGCAGGCGTGCTTTATCCGGCGTTTGGCATAAAATTAAATCCGATGTTCGGGGCGGCGGCAATGAGCTTAAGCAGTATCTGCGTGGTCAGCAACGCGCTCCGCTTAAAGGGCGTAAAGCTCTCCGGGAAAGCAGAAGCGAAAACAGAACCGGAACCGGTAGAAAAAGAGATCATAAGAAAGGAAGAAAAAGGAATGAAAGAAACAACGATCAGTATTGAAGGAATGATGTGCTCACACTGCACAGGAACCGTAGAAAAGGCACTTGCAGGCATTGACGGGGTAAAGGAAGTCTCCGTAAGCCTGGAAAATAAAAACGCGGTCGTAAAGGCAGAAGAATCCGTAACAGCAGAGGTCTTAAAGAAAGCAGTGACCGATGCGGGATATGAAGTAAAGGGCATTCAGTAAAAGAAAAATCAGGAACCGGCAGAAGAAATCCGCATAAGATATAGGCAGGAGGATGGAAAGATGAAACAATTTCGTTTCCTTGTCTATGGAAAAGATGAGAGACAGCGCTGTTTAAAAGAAATTCTCGAAAACAGAGGGCATGTCGCAAAAAACGCGGAGGAGTCTTCTGCCGGTTTTTTTGATGCCATTTTGCTGCCGCTGCCGGAGACAGAGACTTTTTTTGGAAAGATCAAAGAGGAGCTTGTGCCGGGGCAGATTGTTTTCGGCGCAAATTTCGGGCAGAGTGTGGCGTGTCAGGCGAAAGAAAAAAAGATCACGGTCGTGGATTACATGAAAGCGGACCGGGGGGCGGAAAAAAACGCGGTGTCCGTCGCGGAAGGGATCCTTGCGGAGGCGATCTGCGCCATGAAGGAAAATCTCTGTGGAAGCCGCTGTCTGGTGTGTGGGTTCGGGAGATGCGGAAGCCGGATCGCCGAGCGGCTGGCGGCGTGTCAGGCGGACGTGGATGTATTTGAAAAGGAAGACCAAAAAAGGCAGGCAGTGGAAGCGGCAGGTGCCACATGGAGGCCGCATGCGGATCCCGGAGCCTATGAACTGATCGTAAACACAGTGCCACAGCCGCTTTTTACGGGACAGGTGCTTTCACGATGCAAAAAAGAGGTCTGTATATTGGATCTCGCGTCCGGGAACGGCGGTGTGGATCTGGAAATCTGCAAAGCATATGGGATCTGCGCGAAACGGTGTCCGGGACTTCCGGCACGTTACGCGCCGAAGGCAGCGGCGAAGATACTGGCGGATGTGATCGAAAAAGAGATGGATGTGAGAAAAAAAGGGGAATAGGGAATGGAAACAGAAAATAAAAAGACTGTGGGTGTTGCCATTACAGGATCTTTTTGCACACATGAGAAGATAAAAGAAACACTGCGGGATTTAAAAGCGCATGGCTGGCGTGTGATCCCGGTATTTTCGGAAAATGCGGCAAAGCTCGATACCCGCTTTGGAAAAGCGGCGGATTTTGTGGCAGAAGTACAAAAGATCACCGGGGAACACGGGATTTTCACGATTCCGGAGGCGGAGCCGGCAGGGCCGAAAAAGCTGTTTGACGTCTTAATCATCGTTCCCTGCACCGGAAACACACTCGCGAAGCTGTCGCTTGGGATCACCGATACCCCGGTGCTCATGGCGGCGAAAGCCCATCTGCGCAACGAAAGGCCGCTTGTGGTCGCACTCTCCACCAATGACGCGATGGGAATGAATTTTAAGAATATCGGGGCGTTATATAATGTAAAGCACATTTACTTTGTACCGTTTGGCCAGGATGACCCGGCAAAGAAGCCAAACTCCCTGATTTCGGACGTGGGGCGGATCCCGGATACGATCGAGGCGGCATGCGCGGGCAGACAGTTACAGCCGGTGCTTTTGCGTTAGCGCGCATCTGTCCGCGTTTCTCCTCCGGTAAGTTTTAAGCCGCATGAAAAAAAGATCTCCGAATGCGAAGACTGCGATTCGGAGATCTTTTTTGGTCAGAGCAGAAGTTTATTCGAGGATCAGTAAAAGTGCCATTTTAAATCTGCTGTTTGCGGTTACGCTGTGAAGTCCGTTTTTTTCAAAGCGGAAGCACTCACCGGCAGAGAGCTCGTAATCTTTGCCTTCATATCCGATCATTGCTTTTCCTTCCAGCGCGAAGACGATCGCGTTTCCCGGTGCGCGGTGCGGTGCGAGCCCTGTGCCTTCATCAAAGGCCATTAAGACATATTTCATGCTGTCGTTGCTTGCCACGTCCATGTTGGCAATGCTTCCCTCTTCGTAGGAAATCAGGTCTTTTAATGCGAATACTTCATTTGTTTTTACATTCTGGTTCATAGTAGTCTCCTTTTTTTATTCCCCCATTTAGGATTGCCGTTTTTTCTAATATAAATTATGATAAAATAAAAAGAAAGTACGCACATTAAGGTTATATACTTACCTTTGGGAAAGCGTGGAAAGGAATGGAAATGACGAAGCAGACGATAACAAAAGAATGCTGCCATACGGGAGAGGATCTCTGTGACACCAATTTTGGCTATACCCTATCTTTGATCAACGGAAAATATAAACTGATCATCATCTACTGGCTTGCCGGGCGCAAGCCTGTCATGCGCTACAATGAACTGAAGCGCTGTCTGGGAAATATTTCGCATAAAACTTTGAGCAACACATTAAAAAAGATTAAAGCTCTATCGAAACATGGTATTTGCGGAGAAAATATTCAAGCTGGAGCAGATACGCGATCATCTGCGGGCCTGCCATAAGCTGCCCGTACCAGGGTGCGCCGTAATCTTTCGGATGCTCTAAAAAGAGCCGGAGCGCTTCCTGATTTAACAGCGGAAGCAGGGGCGAGGCAGGATCTGAGAGCGCGTCTTTTAAGCGGTCTGTTAAGAGCGCTTCATATCCGGGATCATAGGTCTTGGGATATGGGCTTTTTTTGCGGAACAGGATCTCATCGGGCAGAAGTCCCCTTGCGGACTGGCGCAGGATATTTTTTACGACACCGTCCTTTGCTTTCATTTCCCACGGAATATTAAAAACATAATCGACCAGAGTGCGGTCGGCAAACGGGACGCGCGCCTCCAGACCGCAGGACATACTGGTGCGGTCCATGCGGTTTAACAGCGTCTGCATGAAAAACCGGATGTTGAGATAACCGATGCGCCGCCGGTTTGCCTCGGTCTCATTTTCGCCCGGCAGGATATCCACATGGGTAATGGCATCGTCATAAACCTGTTTTACATAAGCTTCCATATCCAATGTGCGAAGCAGCTCCGGATCTAACAGCTGCATGCGCGGAGCTAAAGAAGGTGTCCATGGAAATGTACCGCAGGAGAGGAATTCTTCCCGGTGAAACCACGGATAACCGCCGAACACCTCATCCGCGCACTCGCCGGTCAGAACCACCTTGTGGTGTGCCGAAACCTGCTCGCAGAAATACAGCAGAGAGGCGTCAATATCCGCCATACACGGAAAGTCATGGGCATCCACGGATTTTTTCAGATAGTCAGCCTGTATCTGGTTGGTGCATTCTAAAAAGTGGTGTTCGCTGCCTAGAAAAGCGGCCATCTTTTCCACATAGGGGCGATCCTCCGAGGGCTGGAAACGGTTTGCCTGAAAATAACGGTGATTGTCGGTGAAATCAAACGAGTAGGTGGCAAGGGTATGCCCCTTTTTCTTTGTCTCGGCGGCGCAGACGGCGGATACCAGGCTGGAATCGACGCCGCCGGATAAAAAGGTGCAGACCGGGACATCGGACACCATCTGGCGTCTGATCGCGTCAGTGACAAGAAAACGTGTCCTTTCAATCGTTTCCTCATAGGAATCTTCGTGCGGATGGCTTTTTAAAGAAAAATAAGAGGAGCTTCGGATGCCGGCTTTTGTCACGCAGAGACGTGTACCGGCGGGAAGTTCAAAAAAGCCGGAAAAGATCCCGTGTCCGGGGCTGCGCGCGGGGCCGAGCCCTAAAAGCTCATTGAGTCCGTCCCGTTTTAAGACGGCTTTTACGCCGGGAAAGCAGAACAGGCCTTTGGGTTCGGAGGAAAACAGAAAGGTTCCGTTTTGGATTGTGTAAAATAATGGCTTGACACCGAACGGGTCACGAAAGAGGGTGAGGGAATGGTGTCTCTCATCGTAGATCGCGAGTGAGAAGATCCCGTCCACATCCCGGATGAAATCGGCACCGAATGTCAGATAGGATAACAGGATCACCTCAGTATCGGACGTGGTCTTCGGGACGCAGCCGTGTGAGAGAAGCCTGCGCTTTAATACATCGGTGTTGTAGATCTCCCCGTTGTATACGATGTGACAGCACGCGTCCTTTATTGTCCGCGTCATGGGCTGATGCCCGCCCACCGGATCGATGATTGATAATCTGGTGTGGGCAAGTCCGCAGTCCTGTGTGAGAAAAACACCGGAATCATCCGGGCCGCGTGGGGTGAGTGCCTGTTTCATATCCTGTAAGATCTGTTCATAAAGATGCCGCTTTGCCGTAAAGTCGGCGGAGGCATCAAAAAAACCTGAAATACCACACATAAGAATACTGTTCCTGAAAAATAATTTCTCAGTAACTAGGATATGAAAGAACAGAACAAAACATGCGTTTTTTCATCTGAATCATTTTATAAAATTGTGCAAAACAAACGAAAAAGTGCGAAAAAACTTTAAAAAACTATGCAATTATGATATAATAGATTCAGATAATAAAACAACAAGTAGACAGTTAGAGAGCGAGGGAGTTTTATGACAGAAGAGAAAAACGCACTTGTATTTACAAATGATAATTGTATCGGATGCAATAAGTGTATCAGCGTCTGTAGTTGCATGGGTGCATGTGTGTCACATGTCGTGGACGGAATTAACCGAATTGACGTGGATAGTGACAAATGCATTGCCTGTGGCGCCTGTTTTGATGTATGTGAGCACCACGCAAGAGAATTTGCGGATGATACAGAGCGCTTCTTTGAAGATTTGAAAAAGGGCGAACGGATATCACTTTTGATTGCGCCGGCATTCAAAGCCAACTACCCATCGGAATATGGTACGGTGCTCGGAGGACTGAAAAAGCTCGGAGTGAACCGCATGATCAGCGTTTCCTTCGGAGCGGATATTACTACCTGGGGATATTTGAATTATATTGACAAATATGGATTTACCGGCGGGATCTCACAGCCCTGTCCGGCGGTTGTCGGCTATATCGAGCGTTATCTGCCGGAACTTCTGCCGAAGCTGTTTCCGGTACAGAGCCCGATGATGTGCGCGGCAATCTATGCCAGAAAGCAGATGGGCATTACTGACAAATTCGCGTTTTTAAGCCCGTGTATCGCAAAGAAAATGGAGATCGAGGATGGAAACAACGGTGGTTATATTTCCTATAATGTGACCTTTGACCATCTGATGCAGTATATCCGCGAACACGGCATTTCAGGAGAGAATGCGACCGATGAGGTAGAGTACGGACTTGGTTCCATTTACCCGACACCGGGCGGACTCAAAGAAAATGTATACTGGTTCCTTGGTGAAAGTGTGTTTATCCGTCAGATCGAGGGTGAAAAACACATGTATGAATACCTTGAGCGCAACAGGGAGAAGATCGCGAAGGACAAGACCCCGTATCTGTTCATCGATGCGTTAAACTGTGCAAACGGCTGTATCTGCGGTACCGCGGTCGAAGAGGACAAAGCAAATACCGATGACGCGCTGTGCGCACTGTTAAAGATCCGGGAATCCGTTAAAAAAGATAAAGGCATGAGCGCGTGGGCGAAGAAGCTTTCTCCGAAACAGCGCTTAAAGAAATTAAACCAGCAGTTTAAGAACCTGGATCTTTCCGATTATCTGCGCAGGTACACAGACCGTTCTGCGCAGTGTACCTACGAGAAACCAAGTGCCACACAGTTAAATGAGATATTTGCTTCCATGAATAAGAATACACAAAAAGAACAGACCATCGACTGTTCCGCATGCGGTTATCAGTCCTGTAAACAGATGGCAGAGGCGATCTTTAACGGATTTAACCGGAAAGAAAACTGCATCCATTATGTAAAGAGCATCGTGCAGATCGAAAAAGAGCACGCGGAAGAGCTGGCCGAGGAAGTAAAGCAGGAAAAGATTGAAGTAGAGAACGGGCGTAAGAGAGTGTTAGAAGCGGTCAACACGATTCATGAGGAGTTCGCGACCCTGTATCAGTCTGTGGATGACATGGCGGCGGGAAATGAGAACAATGCCAACGAGAGTACGGGAATTTCCGGCGATATGCAGGAAGTATTCCGGTTCTGCGAGAACTTGAGCAACGCGATGGGAGATATCGAAAAGCTGTTAGAAGAACTTTCGAAGAACAATGCCGAGGTCGTATCCATTGCGTCCCAGACAAACCTGCTTGCGTTAAACGCAAGTATCGAGGCGGCAAGAGCAGGAGAGGCAGGAAAAGGATTTGCGGTTGTTGCGGGAGAGATCAACAATCTTGCTACGGATTCCAGAAATACCGCGAACCGCAGCAGTGAGAGCCAGGAGCAGATCCTCGCGTCGATCAGTTCGATCGTTGCGGATGCCGACAAGCTGATGGAGATCGTGCATGCAGTCAATGACCGTACACAGAATCTGGCAGCTTCCACCGAAGAGATATCCGCTTCCGCACAGGTGATCTTAGAGACGGCGGATCATGTAAAAGCGAGCCTGCAGTCGCTTGTTTCGGAATAAAAACAAAATATTTTTTAATAAGTTTCTTCCTATTATAATGTAACAAAAAAAGAATAAGAAGAAAAAGTGAATAAAAGTAAAAAGAAAAGCCAATGAGAAAGCGGAAGAATTGTGTTTGAATGAAAAACAATCTGAAAAAATCAGGAAAACACAGTTCTTCCGTTTTGATTGAAATGGCGTAAGTCAGCGAAAACTAAAAAACCGAGTGCAGAGGTAGGGAAAACGGGTGTACGCATCAGACGGACATCTTGCCGGGCATGAAAAACACGGTGTATATATATGCGGCAAAAACTAATAAAAACACGACACAAAAATGGCGAAAAATGGAGAAAAACGGCGTTTATGCAAGATGCCGAAAGCAAAAAATAACCTTGACAGATTGAAAAAAACATTTTAAAATCATTCACGACTGTAAAGCCTGATATGCGGAAATTGTATAAGAATGGAAGGTATGACACAAGGGAGTGTATAGGTTATACTATACGCTTTTTTTTTACCCGAAGTAAATAAAAGACAAACGTACATGTCAGACGGACAGTGATGACAACGATACTACAAGTTAAGGAGAGGATTTTTTTGAACAAGTATGTCATAAAAAGAATTGGTCTTGCGATTGTTACGCTGGTCATTATCAGCTTAATCACATTCTTTGCCATGAATGCGATTCCGGGCGGACCATTTGACACAGAAAAGGCAACGAGCCCGGAGGTAAAGGCAGTATTAGAGAAACGTTACAACCTGGATAAACCGATTGTGGAACAGTATTTCATTTATATGGGAAACCTGCTGCACGGTGACTGGGGGGTAAGTATCAAGACCGGACGTGATATCTGGCAGACAATGTCCACCAGTTTTTCAATCAGTGCGAAGCTTGGTGGCATGGCGCTTCTCATATCCGTTATTTTCGGTGTTGTACTCGGAAGTATCGCAGCCCTGACAAGAAACAAATGGCCGGATCGTCTGATCGTATTTTTTACGACCCTTATGACGGCGATGCCGAGTTTCGTTCTGGCGACGCTCTTACTCTACCTGTTCTGTATCAAACTCGGATGGATCCAGGTATGGAGCGCACACTCACATAACTACCTGCTTCCGGTGATCTCACTGGCGTTATATCCGATGGCATATATCACCCGTCTGACAAAGACCAGTATGCTGGATGCGCTGGGACAGGATTATGTCCGTACCGCGCGTGCCAAAGGTGTTTCCCAGGCAAAGGTTATTTTCAAACATACACTGCGGAATGCCCTGATCCCGGTTGTTACCTATGTAGGACCGGAGATCGCGTATATCATCACAGGTTCCATGGTCGTGGAAAATATTTTTACGATCGGCGGACTGGGACAGAAATTCGTTACCAGCATTTACAACCGTGATTATACGATGATCATGGCAACCACCATGTTCCTTGCGATCATCATGGTCATTGCGAACCTGCTTACCGACATTGCATACAAGTGCATTGATCCGCGAATTAATTTGGAATAGGAGGCCCGGATATGTCTAATGAGAACGGAATGCCGAAGAAGAATGTGCTCAGCGCACAGATAGATTTAAGTAAATTTGATTTTGCGACCGAAGAAGAGAAAAAGCAGCAGGATGTCATGAGTGAGTCCACTACTTTCTTTAAGGACAGTATGAAACGTCTGCGGAAAAACCCGTTGGCGATGGGAAGTATCATCGTACTGATCCTGATCCTTCTTGTGATCATTTTCGCACCGAAGATCGTACCGTACGGTTATTCGGAGATCATTACCGTAGACGGAGTGAGAGATAAGACAGCGAAGAACCTCGCACCGTTTACCTATTCAAAAATGGAACAGAAATACATTGAAAAAGGCGGTACTGTATTCCCGCACATTTTCGGAACTGACGAACAGTGCCGTGACTACTTTATCCGTGTGGTTTACGGAACAAGAGTTTCTTTGAGTGTCGGTCTGTTCGCAAGTATCATCGTCCTTATCATCGGTGTGGTCTACGGCTCCATATCCGGTTACGCGGGTGGAAAAGTCGATCTGATCATGATGCGTATTGTCGATATCATATATTCACTGCCGGATCTTCTAATGGTCATCCTGCTTAGCGTGGTACTTGGAGAAACGCTTGGAACGGCGATCAAGGGAACGGTCTTTGCGAAACTCGGAAGTAATATGTTATCTTTGTTTATCGTATTCGGACTGTTATACTGGGTAAGTATGGCGCGTCTGGTGCGTGGACAGATCCTTACGATCAAGCAGAACGATTATGTACTGGCTTCGAGAGCGATCGGTACTCCGGCATCCCGGATCATCCGTACGCACATCCTGCCGAACTGTCTTTCTGTTATCATTATTTCCGTAGCATTGCAGATTCCTTCCGCAATCTTTACCGAGAGCTATTTAAGTTTCTTAGGTCTTGGTGTACAGGCTCCGATGCCGTCGCTTGGGTCCCTGGCGAACGCGGCGAGAGACGGACTGACCAGTTATCCGTACAAACTGATTTTCCCGGCTGTTACCATCGTCCTTATCGTGTTGGCATTTAACCTGTTAGGTGACGGACTTCGTGATGCATTAGATCCGAAGCTGAAGAAATAAGGGAGGCATGGACAGTGAGTGAATATTTATTACAGGTAAAAGATTTACATACATCATTTTTTACAGATTCCGGAGAGGTAAAGGCGGTAAACGGCGTTTCCTTTAATCTGGAAGCCGGAAAGACACTTGGAATTGTAGGAGAAAGTGGTTCTGGAAAGAGTGTTACCGCGTATTCCATTATGCAGATTCTTGCGGATACCGGAAAGATCGTAAGTGGTGAGGTATTATATAAGGGTGAGGATATCACCAAGTGGAACAAAAAACAGATGCAGGGATTTCGTGGAAAGAAATGTTCCATTATCTTCCAGGATCCGATGACCAGCTTAAATCCGGTATTTACCATCGGAAACCAGCTGATGGA
>ENA-ORKV01000614-ORKV01000614.1-human-gut-metagenome-genome-assembly--contig:-NODE-614-length-40690-cov-9.189545_pt1 | contig 40690 bp, 31 predicted proteins | sample MGYA00243058_ERZ508805 | MGnify/ENA primary metagenome ERZ508805 (study PRJEB26277, sample SAMN04329770) | human gut metagenome | biome: human-associated habitat | host: Homo sapiens | place: USA... | reverse complement strand
AAAGAACTCAATTCTTTCCTTTTTCCGGGATTGTTTGATTAATATTAATTTGTCTCGATTTTAACGGGACACTAATGTTTATTGTTAGCAACAATAAACATATCGCAATGCAATACAAATTCCTAATCAACGATTTTAGGCTTTTAAGAAGAAATCTACTACACGATTTATTAAGGCAAAGAGAGAATACACATACATATACTTTTATAAAAGCATTAATTTCCAACACCTCTTTCAAAATATGTTTTTGGTTTAGAGTTTGTCAATATTTATCAAAATATAATATAGCAATCTTATCTACCATATCTAAACTTATTTACAGACATTATCAATTTAAAACCGGTATACAAATAGATTTAGATACTAACATAAACGAAGGATTATCTATTGCACATTTTTCATGCATAGTTATTAGTGCTAAATCTATAGGTCGTAATTTTACAATTATGCAAGGATGTACGATAGGTTCACAAAGAGGTGGAAAAAAAGCTGGAATACCAACAATCGGAAATAATGTTGTTGTATGTGCAGGAGCAAAAGTTATTGGTAATATAAAAATAGGCAATAATGTCATGATAGGCGCTAATGCAGTTGTTGTTAGTGACATACCTGATAATGCAGTTTGTGCTGGCATACCTGCACAAATTATCAATATGAATGGAATAGAAAAAACAAGTTATCATTATGAAAGAAATCGCAATATTAATAACCTGCTTTAACAGAAGAGAAAAAACACTAGCATGTTTACACGACATTTATAATTCTGACAAGTGTGAAGATATAAATTTCGATATTTTCATAGTTGATGGTGGATCTTCTGATGGGACATACGAGTCCATATTACAAATGTACCCACAAGTTCATATAAAAAAACATCAAGATCTATATTGGGCTGGAGGAATGAGAAAGGCATGGGAATTAGCTATTAATTATAAAAATTATGACTATTTTCTACTCCTTAATGATGATACACATCTTTACTCTTACAGTATTAATGAATTACTAAAAGCAGATCAATACTCTCTATCATATTATAAAAAACATGGCATTTATATCGGAAGTACACAAAACTCTAAAATGACCAAAATAACATATGGAGGAAGGAAATTGCAAAAATGGGGACACTTAAAAAACTATATTGTATTTCCTAAAGAAAATACTTACCAATTATGCGATTTAGGAAATGCTAATATAATGTTAGTAACAAAAGAAGCTTATAATATTATTGGTAGTTTTAATCAAGTTTATACCCATGGTATTGCAGACTATGATTACACATTAAGAGCAAGAAAGGCTAATATACCAGTTCTTGTATTACCGACGTATCTTGGAACTTGCGATAACGACCATGATAATAGCTGGAATTACAAATTACCACTAATACAACGAATAAAATTTTTATATAGTCCAAAAGGTTTTGCATATAATGAATATCTTTATTATATAAAAACCTTTTTTCCACAACACTATATTACAGAAGCCAGTAAGCTTTGGATTCGTACATTAATACCATGGGTTTGGAATAAATTAAAACAATAATATAATTATGCTCATCTGCAAATTAAGTGATCAGCTAGGCAACCAAATGTTTGCTTATGCCTCTATTAAATCTATAGCAAAAGATAAAGGTTTAGATTTCAAAGTTTACAACGAGTATGATAATCAATTTTTAAAAAATGATACTGATCAGAATTTCGGTTGTAATCTAACTACTATTTTTAATATAAAAGATGAAATTATAGAAAACATCCCACCTAATTATGAATCTTTCCTAGAAAACACCACAATTTACTCCCAAAGCTCTTTACAAGAAGAAGCATTAAAAGTAAAAGACAACACTATAATGAGAGGCCATTATATATCTCCATTATATTTCCTTCATCGTTTAAGCGAAGTTCAGACTTGGTTCAAATTTCCAGATGTAATAGAAGAAGAAACAGAAAGCATACTATCGAATATTAAAAAGAAATATCCCAGTAATACAAAATTCTGTTCCGTTCATTTTAGGAATGCTTTAGATTATAGAATTAAAGGCTATATGTTAGATAGTTACTATTGGGAAAAAGCAGCTCAACAAGTGCTAAAAGAGAAAAACGAAAATATCATTTTTATTATTTTCTACGATAGATATAGTAAAATAATAGGACGTTTTTCAAATAAATATAAATCTGAAATTGTTCATAACTCCTTAATAAAGGACTTCAATTTAATATCAAAATGTGACTATCACATTGTATGCAATAGTTCATTTAGCATAATGGCAGCGTTAATGGATAAAAAATCTAATAACAATACATATTGCCCATCTATTTGGCCGGTTCCTAAAGGATATTTTCCAATAGACACATACCCTTCTTGTTGGAAAAAGGTAAAAACAACACGTAATAAGATATCTTTTATTATGGGCTACATTGCTCCTTATTTATCACCTTTTAAATATATACTAAGAAAAAAATGAGAAATTTATGCTTTGGAGTTCTCTTAGCCCCATACCGTTTGGACTATTATAACTATATTCACAACAATATGAATTGTGACATATATTTTCAATTAAAAGGTTTTAAAGGACAGCTTTTTTCAACAAAAGAATTAGAGAACAAATGTACTTTCAAGCCCAAATATCTAAAAATAAGCAGGATATTTGGAGATCGACAAATAGTATGGGGGTTAAAAAAAATTATCCAGCATTCTAATCCTCAGTTTATCATAGTTCCTGAGTTTTCATTTTTGACTATACAGATAATACTAATTAAGTTTATTTTCAAATTCAACTTTAAGATTATATCTCAATGCGATGATAGCTATGAAATGCTTATAGGAAAAGGATTTTCTAAAGTTCATTCACTTTCACGAAAATTATGCATAAAGTTTATAGACGACCTTATCCTTGTTGATAAAAGAGCAAAAGACTGGTATAAAAGTAAATATCAAAAAGGTATCTGGATGCCTATTATTATGAATGAGACTAATATTTGCGCAAATCAATATAACTACATAAAACAATTATCAGCAAAAATAAAAGAAACTTATGAATTAAAACAAGTAAAAACCCTACTATTTGTAGGTCGCCTGATTGAGGTAAAAAACCTATATAGACTATTAGAAGCATGTTCACTCTTAAAGTTTCCATATAAACTATTTATAATAGGAGAAGGTGATTTAAAGGATGATTTAATGTCTTTTGCTCAGGCAAAAAACATTAATGTAACTTTTTTAGGAAGAAAAAATGATAATAATTTATTTGCATGGTACTATAGTGCTGATGTCTTCATTTTACCAAGCATAATAGAAGCGTTTGGAGCAGTAACAAACGAAGCTTTAATATATGGATGTAATTGCTGTATATCAAAATTTGCAGGTTCAGCATGCCTTATTGATGAAGATCAAAATGGTTATTTAATTGATCCTACATCCGTTAAGGATATTGCTAATAAAATAACGCAAGCAACATTATTGCCTCAATCTCAACAGAGAAATTCAAAGATGAAATATTCCTTTACTGAGTTAATGGAAAACCTAAAAAAGCAATTATTAAATTGAGATTATGAAAATTTTCCATATAATTACAAGTTTGAATTTAGGAGGGGCAGAAAGAATTGCTATAAATATCGCAAAGTCTTCTAATAAAAAATATGAGTATCATATTGTAGAAGTTGTCAGAAGTCATGGATATTTCACAGATTCCCTTTTAAATGAAATAAAGCAAGAAAAGATAAAAATTCATCGTTCTCCTATCTCATCTAAAAAATTGGCAATAATTTTTTTCCCTCTTTGGTTTATCATAATCTACATTAAAAACAATCCCAGCGTTATTCATTCACATACGGAAGTCCCAGATTTGGCTTTATGGATATTCAGAAAAATTTCATGGATAATATTTTGGACAAAGCCTAAATATGTTCGTACAATTCATAATACAGAACTATGGAATGACTGGAAAGCTATAGGAAAGATCGTAGAAAAATACTATCTGAAACATAACTGTAATGTAGCGATATCTACCTCTACACAAGAGAACTATATAAAAGAATACGGCGGAACAACACCTCCCATTATCTATAACGGATTAAGAGAAGTTCCACAAAAAAAATTTCAATACCTAAAACCTAATCTTATAAACATATTGTTTGCTGGTAGATTAGAACATCAAAAAGGAATAGATGAGTTAATAAATGTAGTTACAGCACTTGAGAAAGATAAAAGATTTTTTTTCCATATTGTAGGTGATGGATCTATGAAAGAAAAACTATATTCTTCAATTCAAGATCTGACTAACGTAGCTACTTATCATAAAATATACGGCTTATCACAATACTTAAATTCTTTCGACTATTTATTTATGCCTTCAAATCATGAAGGGTTAGCATTAATGCCTATAGAAGCCAGCTTAGCTCACACTCCCAGTATAATAAATTCATGTCCGGGTTTAAAAGATACATTACCTCAAGACTGGGAACTATCCGTAAAAGACAATTCCATAAAGGAATTTATTCGACTTTTTACAAATATCGAAAGCTATTCCTATACATATTTATGTGAGAAAGCTTATAAATTCGCTGCTAGTCATTTTTCTATAGAAAAAATGCAGTATGAATATGAAAAATTATATGAACAACAAATCTAAAATACTTTTCATTATGCATATGCCCCCCCCTGTTCATGGTGCAGCCATGATGGGGAAGTATATTCATGACAGTCAGGTAATCAATCAGGCTTTTGATTGCCGATATTTCAACCTTACACTCGCAAAGAATCTACAGGATATCGGGAAAGGAGGAATCCGCAAGTTCAAGGATTTTATCCGACAATTATGGAATATCCGGAAAGAAGTTAAGGCTTTTCAACCCGATCTCTGTTATGTAACTCCCAATGCAAAGGGAGGAGCTTTCTATAAAGATTTTGTAGTTGTAATGATGCTGAAAGTGATGGGACAAAAGGTTGTGATACATTATCATAACAAAGGAGTAGCTACTTGCCAGCACAAATTTTTGGATAACTTCTTATACAAAAATTTCTTTAAGCATCTAAAGGTTATTTTGTTAGCAGAACCATTATATCAGGATATTAATAAATATGTAAAAAGAGAAAATGTTTCTATTTGCCCTAATGGTATTCCAACAAAAGAAATAATCCCTCCAAAAATGTCTCACCCAGATTTCAATATCCTTTTCCTCTCAAATATGATGAAAGAAAAAGGAGTATGGGATTTAGTGGAAGCCTGTCGACTACTAAAAAAAGATGGAAAGAAATTTCACTGTGATTTTGTAGGTAAATGGAGTGATATTACTGAAAATGATTTTTACTCCCGAGTTCGGGAATATAATCTAGAAAAATACATTACTGCACATGGCGCCAAATATGGAATAGAAAAAGATTTATTTTTTCAAAAAGCAGATGTTTTTGTTTTTCCTACTTATTATAACAATGAATGTTTTCCGCTTGTTCTTTTAGAGGCAATGGAGCAAAACATTCCATGTATCAGTACCAATGAGGGCGGTATTTCTGAAATTATAAAAAATGGAATTACTGGGTTCATTATTAATAAACACAATGTTAAAGAGCTAGCTGAAAAATTAGAATATTTAATGCAACACTTTGATATGTGTAAACAGATGGGAAACTCTAGTAGAAAAAGATTTAAAAATTTATTTACTTTAAATCTTTTTGAAATAAAAATAAAAGACATATTACAACGTATTATTTCTGACACAAAATAAGAATACAATACTACTTTATCTATAAAATCTCAGATATCGCAGAACAAAATTCAAATCATACATGCTAAGAATAAAGGATTTATCGCTTCTGGAAAGCAGAAGGGAGTTATCGTTATTGCCTGAAGGCAAAGTGCTGATCAACACCATCAATGCACATTCATATAACACGGCACAAAAGGATCCGCTTTTTGCAGAGGCTCTCCAGAAGGGGGATGCCCTGGTACCGGACGGGGCCAGCATCGTAATGGCCTGCCGGTGGCTGAAGGCCAAATCTCAACCAAAGGAACGGATTGCAGGATGGGATCTGTTTGAACATGAAATGGAACAGCTGAACCGGCGGGGAGGCAAATGTTTCTTCATGGGAAGCAGTGAACGGGTGCTGGGGCTGGTCAAGCTCAGGGCTGCGGAGGTATATCCGAATATCACGGTAGAGACGTATTCCCCACCCTACAAGCCGGAATTCAGCGACGAGGAGAACCGCCAGATCATCGAAGCGATCAACAAGGCTAATCCGGATCTGCTCTGGATCGGCATGACGGCGCCGAAACAGGAGAAATGGGTCTACACGCACTGGAAGGAACTGGACATCCACTGCCACTGCGGTGCCATCGGAGCGGTATTCGACTTCTTTGCAGGAACCGTGGAGCGTGCCCCGAAATGGTGGCAGGAACACAGCCTGGAATGGCTGTACCGGCTGATCAGGGAACCGCGACGGATGTGGAAACGGTACATCATCGGAAACATGCTGTTCCTGATCAACATCACAAAAGAGAAATTCTAAAAAAGCATATCAATCCTTTTCATAACTTCTAACCAACAATTCTATGGGAAATAAGCTACTGACCTACAAGCGGATGGTGAACACAATGGTCATCATCACGGAGACTCTGATCTGCGGCGGGCTGTTCGGACTGTTTTACAGCTGGGCGCAGGGAAGTAGCTGGGAAAAGACAATGGGAGTACCGCAAACGCAGATCATGCTGACGCTGATGCTGTGTTACTTCATAACGGCAATCAATACGGGGGTTTCACTCTACAACCGCAAAGTGTATGCTTACCGGATTGTGGGCCACGTGGTGCAGAATATGTTTGTCTTCGCCATTCTGGCGGGATGTATCCTCACCGTAGGACACTATACGGATGCCTGGTCGAAGCTGTTTGCGGGCTATCTGGCAACCCTGCTTGTCTGCCTGGCGGCATTCCGGCTGACGCTGCGCTACCTGGTGAAGAGTTACCGCTCACGGGGAGGAAACCTGCGCTTCGTGGTGCTGGTGGGAAGTTATGAGAACAATGTGGAGCTGTACCGGGAACTGACGGAGGCATCGTATGCGGGATTCCGGGTGATCGGTTATTTTGACCACGAACCCGGCAACCGCTATCCGAAGGAATGTCCGTATCTGGGACGGCCGGAAGACGTGACGGCCTATCTGGGACAGCATCCGAGGGTACACTTCCTGTTCTGCTGTCTGCCTTCGAAGGACCGGGACGTGATCATTCCGATCATCAACTTCTGCGAGAACCATCTGGTGAGATTCTACAGCGTGCCGAACGTGCATAACTACCTGCAGAACCGGATGTACTTCAACATGCTGGGCAGTGTGCCCTTCCTGAGCCTGCGGCCGGATCCGCTGAGCCAGCTGGGAAACAAGTTCGTGAAACGGACGTTCGACATCGTATTCTCGCTGTGTTTCCTCTGCACGCTGTTTATCCCGATCCTGATCATCGTGACCATCATCACAAAGATTACCATGCCGGGGCCGATCTTCTTCAGGCAGAAACGGAACGGGCTGAACGACAAGGAATTCTACTGCTACAAGTTCCGGAGCATGAAGGTGAATGCGGATGCGGACAAGGTGCAGGCAACGAAGGATGACCCGCGGAAGACGAAGTGGGGAAACATCATGCGCAAGACGAGCATCGACGAGCTGCCGCAGTTTATCAACGTGCTGATGGGCGACATGAGCGTGGTGGGACCGCGTCCGCACATGCTGAAGCACACGGAGGAGTATTCGAAACTGATCAACAAGTATATGGTACGCCACCTTGTAAAGCCGGGAATCACGGGCTGGAGCCAGGTGACGGGTTACCGCGGGGAGACGAAGGAGCTGAAGGACATGGAGGGACGTATCCGCGGGGATATCTGGTACATCGAGCACTGGAGTTTCTGGCTGGATCTGTACATCATTTACAAAACTGTGGCGAACGCCGTACATGGAGAAAAGAATGCATATTAGAAAATCATGGAAGAAAAGAAAGAATTAAAGGTCAATCCGGCTTTACTGCAATTTACTTACCGGAAACTGATAGATTACCTGCAGCGTGACCAAAATTTTACTCTGGAGAACCTGAACCGTAGCACCCTGGCCAAAATTCTGGACTCCAACGAAAAGTATCTTTGCATGGCCGTAAGGAGATACTCCAGGGAGAAGACGCTCAAGAAGCTGATCGAAGGAATGCGGATGAAATACGCAGCTTCCCTGTTGCTGGAGTACATGAATTATCCGGTGGACGAGATCGCACGGATGTGCGGCATCGAATCGCGCTGTACTTTTTACCGGGCTTTTCAGCGGCAGTATCACTGTACACCGGCAGAGTACCGGCAGCAGTATTATCCGCTTGACGAGATGAATGAGACGGAAGAGACGGAAGAAACCGGACCCACGGACAAGAACCTGAAAACGGAGCCGGCTCTGATCGGTATGGGACTTTCAAACCTGAAACAGTTATGATTATTGCAGTAGATTTTGACGGAACAATCGTGGAACACCGGTATCCGGAAATCGGCAGAGAACTGCCGTTCGCCATTGAGACACTGAAAACGCTCCAGCGGGAAGGACACCGGCTGATCCTGTGGAGTGTGCGGGAAGGCAGACTGCTGGACGAAGCAGTGGAGTTCTGCAAGGCCCGGGGACTGGAATTTTATGCGGTGAACCGGAACTATCCGGAGGAGAAGGCAGGACATGATCATTTCTCGCGCAAGCTGAAGGCGGATCTGTTCATTGACGACAGAAACCTGGGTGGAATGATGGACTGGGGAATCATTTACCGGATCGTCAAGGAACGAATCAGTCTGAACGAACTGGTGGCGGACTGTCTGGCGGATGATACCGGACGGGAAAAGGACCGGAAAAAGCGCAAAGGGCTGCTGGGGAAACTGTTTTCCTGAATGACCCTCTGACAAGCCGCATACGGGCGGCAGGAAAAAGCCAGTGAACGGCAGAGGAGCCGGAAAGGAAAGGGATTGTTTGGCAAAGTAAGAAATCTTTTGCATCTTTGCGGAGAATTGTGTAACGGAACTGCGGTTCTGAAGTAAAAACTTAACCAAACTATAAAGGAATGAAACTGAAATATGTAGGAATTCTCTGCATGACGGTTTGCACGGCTTACGGACAGGCGCACGGCCAATCGCCGGAATGGGAATATCGCATAGAGGCAGGTGCCACGGCGGGAACGGGCACGTATGCTCCCCTGTGGTTCACATCCAACCGCTACGGGCTGGGTACTACAGCTCCGAACTCCGGATATCTGCGGGCTGGAATCGGATATCATCAGACATTAAATAAAGGATGGCAGATTGATGCTGCCCTGGATCTGGCCGGCACGGTCAACCACGGAGCGGATACCAGAGGTATGGGTTTCGTGGTGCAGCAGGCTTATGCGGATCTGACATGGAAGGCGCTCCGGCTGAGTATCGGAAGCAAGGAACGGGGGGCTTTTCCTCTGGAAAGAAATACGTCTCTGAGCAGTGGAGCCATGGTGGAAGGACCGAATGCGCGTCCGGTGCCCCAGGTGCGGATTGACATCAGGGATTATCTGAATGTCCCGGGTACGGGCGGATGGCTGGCTTTCAAGGGCCATCTGGCATACGGTGCCTTTACGGACAACAAATGGCAGAAGGAGTTTACTGCCGCGGAAAACAATTATATTCAGGATCTGCTGTATCACAGCAAGTCGCTGCTGCTCCGGCTGGGAAACCGGGAGAAACTGCCGGTGGAGTTTGAATTTGGTCTGCTGATGGCCACACAGTTCGGCGGGGATCAGTATGAGAAGCAGGCTGACGGAAACGGCAAGCTGACACTGGACATGCCCAGCAACGCCAAAGCTTTCTGGAAAGCGTTCTTCCCACAGGCGGGAGGAAGTGATACTCCGGAGGGAGAACAGGTGAATGTGGAAGGCAACATGCTGGGAAGCTGGAACTTCGCCCTGAACGGCTATGTGGGTGACTGGACGCTGCGGGCTTATCTGGAGCATTATTTTGAGGATACGTCGCAGATGTTCTGGGAATACGGACGCTGGAAGGACGGTCTGATCGGTCTGGAAGTGACTCTCCCGAAAAACCGCTGGCTGAGTACGGCTGTCTGGGAAGGGCTGTGTACGAAGGATCAGAGCGGTCCGATGCTATTTGACGGATTCTGGGGACAGTTTCCGGAATATCAGATCAGCGCCTGCGACAGTTATTACAATCACTATCTGTACGGAGCCTGGCAGCATGCAGGCATGGGCATGGGAAATCCTCTCCTGCCGGGATCGGCTTACAATGACGGAAAAATTACATTCAGAAGCAACCGGGTACGGGCGCATCATCTGGGACTGACCGGACAGCCGGCTGAGGAATGGAACTGGCGGGTACTGATTTCATTTGCCCGTCACTGGGGAACGTATGAAAACCCGCTGGACAAGCAGCGCAAGCAGTTCAGTTCGCTGTGGGAGGTGACATATGCTCCGGAACGTTTCAAGGGATGGAGTGCTTCCGTAGCTCTGGGAATGGACCGGGGAAATTACCTGGGCAATTCCACCGGAGGAATGATCACCCTGCGAAAGACGGGAAAGTTCTAAAGCGGAATGGAAACGGACCGGCAAATGATCACTGAATGTAAAAACCTGAAAGATATGAAGACAACGATAAAAAGAACAATGCACTACGGGCTTGTCTGTCTGCTGCTCTGTCTGCTGGCTGGCTGCAAGAAAGCTCCGATGAACAGCAACATAGAAGGATTCTGGCAACTGCTGGAGTTCACCACAGAGGCGGACGGGGAAACTCATCCCTGCAACCGCATCTATTACAGCATCCAGCTTTGGGTGGCAGAGGTATCGGAACGTGGCGGAGATCTGGGAGCCGGTTCGTTCCGGGGACGATACCGCTATGACGAGGAGACAAATACCGTCACCCTGAAGGAAATGAGTACGTATGATCTTCCGGAATATTCACGTCCGGCTACGCAGGAAGAGCTTCATCCCTTCGGACTGGACAGTACGGATACGACTTTCGACGTCATCAAGGCAGACGGGAAATCGCTGATCCTGAAATCGGATTATGCGACACTGACCCTGAAGCGTTTCTAAAAAATAAATCTTATTATGAAACAATCGAATGAAAAGGTGAAGCTGGTACAGACACGGGACGGCAAGAACTTTCTGCTGCCGTTTATTCTGATCACTTCCCTGTTCTTTCTGTGGGGATTTGCCCACAGTATTCTGGACGTACTGAACAAGCATTTTCAAGATGCACTGGGAATCACCAGGACACGGTCTGCCCTGATTCAGGCGGTGGTGTACGGAGGGTATTTCCTGATGGCCCTGCCTGCCGGAAACATTATCCGGCGCTACGGCTACCGGGCAGGAGTGCTTACAGGACTGCTGCTGTACGGCATCGGTGCCCTGCTCTTCATTCCGGGAGAACGGATCATGAGTTTTGAGTTCTTCCTGTTCTCTCTCTTTATTATCGGCTGCGGACTGACCTGTCTGGAAACTGCCGCCAATCCGTATGTGACCGTACTGGGAGAGCCGGAGTCGGCAGAACGCCGCATCAACCTGGCTCAGTCGTTCAACGGACTGGGATGGATCTGCGGACCGCTGGCAGGCGGTCTGTTTCTGTTTTCTGAAAACGGGGAAAGCGGAAGCATCTCGACTCCTTATGCCATCATCGGAGTTATCGTGCTGCTGGTGGCTCTTTTCTTCTCACGCATCCGGTTGCCGGAGACCGGCATGAACCAGCCGACAGAAACGGAGGTACAGACCGGCGGAGAAGCTGCCGGCTCGCTCTGGAGTCACCGGAACTTTACGTGGGGACTGGTCGCCCTGTTTCTTTACGTGGCAGCCCAGACGGGTATCAACAGCTTTTTCATCAACTACGTGACGGAGCATGCCGGCATCACGGCACGGGAAGCTTCGCTGTGGCTGTCGTTCGGAGGAATGAGCATGTTCATGGCCGGACGCATGGGAGGAAGCTGGATCATGAGATTCATACGGGCCGAACGGCTGCTGGTGTTCTGCGGAGCGGGAGCAACAGTGACCATGATTCTGATTCTCTTCGGCAGCGGAATGTCGGTCATCGGTGCATTTTTCTTCTGCTTTTTGTGTGAATCAATCATGTTTCCTACTATCTTTGCCCTGGCGATCCGGGGAACAGGCACCCATACCAAACGGGCTTCCTCCTTTCTGATCATGTCGATCGTAGGTGGAGCTGTCGCACCGCTGGCCATGGGATACATTGCCGACCACGCATCGATGGCGCTGGGATTTGTCGTACCGCTGGGATGTTTCCTTTACATCACGCTGTATGCCGTGACTTATCCCCGGAAGAAACAATAGAAAAGAATAACCTCTAAAATATGAAACCATGAGAAAAGTGGCTCTGATCACCGGGATCACCGGACAGGACGGCTCCTATCTGGCTGAATTTCTAATTGAAAAAGGATATGAAGTACACGGCATTCTCCGCCGTTCGTCTTCATTCAACACGGCACGCATCGAACATCTGTATCTGGATGAATGGGTGCGCGACATGAAACAGAAACGTCTGGTGAACCTGCACTGGGGAGACATGACGGACTCCAGTTCACTGATCCGAATCATCGGAGACATTCATCCGACGGAAATCTACAACCTGGCTGCACAAAGCCACGTAAAAGTGTCATTCGACGTGCCGGAATATACGGCTGAAGCGGATGCTGTGGGAACACTCCGCCTGCTGGAGGCTGTGCGTATCTGCGGTCTGGAAAAGACTTGCCGGGTATATCAGGCTTCTACCTCGGAACTGTTCGGAAAGGTGCAGGAAGTTCCGCAGAAGGAAACGACACCGTTCTATCCGCGTTCTCCGTACGGAGTGGCCAAGCAGTACGGATTCTGGATTACCAAGAATTACCGCGAGAGCTACGGGATGTTTGCCGTGAACGGTATCCTGTTCAACCACGAGAGTGAACGGCGCGGAGAGACTTTCGTGACCCGCAAAATCACCCTGGCTGCTGCCCGTATCAAACAGGGATTCCAGGACAAGCTGTATCTGGGAAATCTGGATGCCCGCCGTGACTGGGGATATGCCAAAGATTACGTGGAATGTATGTGGCTGATCCTGCAGCACGAGACTCCGGAAGATTTTGTCATTGCCACCGGTGAAATGCATACCGTACGGGAATTCTGTACGCTGGCTTTCCACTACCTGGGCATTGAACTGAAATGGGAAGGTAGCGGCGTGGACGAGAAAGGAATCGACACGGCTACCGGCAAAGTGCTGGTGGAAGTGGATCCGAAGTATTTCCGTCCCTGCGAAGTGGAACAGCTGCTGGGTGATCCGACCAAGGCACGTGAACTGCTGGGATGGAACCCCACCAAGACTCCGTTCAGTGAACTGGTGCGCATCATGGTGGAACACGATATGCGCTTCGTGAAAAAACTGCATCTGAAAGCTCAATTAGATTAATAAGATATCATGCTGGAACAATCTGCAAAAATATTCGTGGCAGGCCATCGGGGACTGGTGGGTTCTGCCATCTGGAACAACCTGAAGCAGCGCGGATATACCAACCTGACGGGACGCACGCATCAGGAACTGGATCTGCTGGATCCGATAGCCGTGAAGCGGTTCTTCGACGAGGAACAGCCGGAAGCAGTGGTTCTGGCAGCCGCTCATGTGGGCGGGATTCTGGCAAACCTGCACTACCGGGCGGACTTCATCTACCAGAACCTGCAGATTCAGCAGAATGTCATCGGGGAAAGTTTCAGACACGGTGTCAGAAAACTGCTGTTTCTGGGAAGTACCTGCATCTATCCGCGGGAAGCTCCCCAGCCGATGAAGGAAGAGGCTCTCCTCACCTCCCCGCTGGAATATACCAACGAACCGTATGCCATCGCAAAGATTGCGGGACTGAAAATGTGTGAAAGTTTCAACCTGCAATACGGCACCAATTATATCGCCGTCATGCCGACCAATCTGTACGGGCCGAATGACAACTTCCATCTGGAGAACAGTCACGTACTGCCGGCCATGATGCGCAAGATCTATCTGGCCAAATGCCTGAATGAAGGCAACTGGGAGGCTGTCAGAAAGGATATCGACCTGAGACCGGTGGAAGGGGTGAACGGAAGCTGTACGGAACAGGTGATTCTGGAAAAGCTGGCCAAATTCGGTATCACGCCGGAAGCGGTAACCCTCTGGGGAACAGGCACACCGATGCGGGAGTTCCTGTGGAGCGAGGAAATGGCAGACGCCAGTGTCCACGTGCTGCTGAATGTGGATTTCAAGGATATCTGTGCCGGAAAGGGAGAAGAGATCCGCAACTGCCACATCAACATTGGTACCGGCAAGGAGATCAGCATCCGCGAAGCTGCCGAAATGATTATCCGCGAAGTGGGCTTCCGGGGAGAACTGCGATGGGACCGCTCCAAACCGGACGGAACCCTGCGCAAACTGACGGACGTAACCCGTCTGCATGCCCTGGGATGGCACCACCGCATCGAAATAGACGAAGGCATTCATCGCCTTTATGAATGGTATCAGAAAGGTATCTGCATCAACCATCAAACTGTATAACAGAAGAAAAAGATATGGAGAAAGAGAACTGGTATGCGATGTATGTACGCATGCACCACGAAAAGAAGGTGGCCGAAAAGCTGGGACAAATGGGAGTGGAACATTATCTCCCGGTACAGGAAGTTGTCCGGCAATGGAGCGACCGCCGCAAGAAGCTGCAAGTGGTGGTCATCCCGATGATGATCTTCATCCGGGCTTCCGAACAGGTACGACTGTCCGTGATGAGAAACATTCCATCCGTGAGCGGCTGTCTGATAGACCGCTGCACCCACCGGCCGGCCGTAATCCGCGACGAGGAAATGCAGCGTTTCCGCTTCATGCTGGACTATTCGGAAGAAGCTGTACACTTCATCAATACTCCCCTCGCCCCGGGACAAAAGATACGGGTCATCAAGGGACCGCTGGCAGGACTGGACGGCGAACTGACGGAAATCGACGGAAAATCACAGGTGATGGTACGCATCGAACAGCTGGGATATGCTTCTGTGGAAATGCCTGTCGGATATGTGGAAGCAACACCGGAAGACAGCCCGGCAAAATAAACGAATTCAAACTAAAAGCAAGAATAAGCAATGAAGAAACTACTCTCACTTCCACCCAACCTGGTGGAATGCTTTTATGACATCGAGAAAGCAGACCGCAAAGAATGGTTCTGCACCTCTGACCCCATCGGAAGCAAGCTGGGATCAGGAGGCGGAACTGCCTGGCTGCTGCAAGCCTGTAAAGCCAATGAAAACAACGAAGAAGCCCTGACTGACTGGCTGGCCAAGGAAAAACGTATCCTGCTGCATGCAGGAGGACAGAGCCGCCGTCTGCCGGGATATGCTCCTTCCGGAAAGATACTGACTCCGATACCGGTGTTCCGCTGGGGACGCGGACAACGGCTTACCCAGAACCTGCTGTCCCTGCAGCTGCCGCTTTACGAGCAGATCATGCAGAAAGCACCGGATTCACTCCACACGCTGATTGCCAGCGGAGATGTTTATATCCGTGCCGGAAAAGCCCTGCAGGACATTCCGGAAGCAGACGTCGTATGCTACGGACTGTGGGTGGACCCGAATCTGGCCAAAAATCACGGAGTCTTCGTGTCTTCACGCAACACACCGGAGCGTCTGGACTTCATGTTGCAGAAGCCTTCCGTAGAACAGCTGGGCGACCTGATGCAGAACTATCTTTTCCTGATGGATATCGGTATCTGGCTGCTGAGCGACCGCGCAATTGACCTGATGGTGAAACGTTCGATGAAGAACGGCAGTCTGGGATTCTACGACATGTATTCGGAATTCGGACTGGCTCTGGGTGAACATCCGCGGATCGTGGACGAAGAGCTGAACCAGCTGAGCGTAGCCATTCTTCCTCTGCCGGAAGGAGAATTCTACCACTACGGAACCAGCCGCGAAATGCTGTCATCGACACTGGCCGTACAGAACCTGGTCATCGACCAGCGGGCCATCATGCACCGGAAGGTGAAACCCCATCCGGAAATGTTCGTACAGAACGCTGTGCTGAACTACCGGCTGACGGCCGAGAACTCACAGACCTGGGTGGAAAACAGCTGCGTAGGAGCCAGATGGACGCTTCACAACCGCAATATCATCACGGGAGTACCGATGAACGACTGGACACTGAACGTGCCGGAGGGAGTCTGTATCGACGTCGTTCCTTTCGGAGAGAGTGACTACGTGGCACGTCCGTACGGATTCAACGATGCCTTCAAGGGAGCGCTCGACAATCCGGACGTGATGTATCAGGGACGTCCCGCCGGAGAATGGCTGGCAGCCCGTCAGCTGAATGCGGCCGATATCGAACAGAATCACGACCTGCAGGCAGCACGGATCTTCCCGGTATGCAAGGACACGGAACAGCTGGGTCTCGCCCTGCGATGGATGACTTCGGAACCGGAACTGGAAGCCGGACGGAAGGTATGGGAAGAAGGCAGAAAGGTATCGGCCGACGAAATCTCTGCTTATGCCAACCTGAGACGGCTGACTGCCCAGCGTGAGGCATTCCGGAAAGACAGCTGGAACGCACTGGCACGCAACTGGGAACAGAGTGTGTTCTATCAGCTGAACCTGCAGGAAGCTGCGGAAGCGTATGCTGCAGAAGGGCTGGAACTGCCGGCTCCACTGCCGGAAACCGCTCCGCTGATGACCCGCATCAGTGACGCAATGTTCCGTTCACGTACCCTGACTCTGAAAGGACAGGACGGCAAGGAACAGGAAGATCTGGCATTCCGTCTGATGCGTGAAGGACTGACCGCTACCGTCAACAAACGCCAGCATCCCCGCATGTCGGTCTACGCCGACCAGATTGTCTGGGGACGAAGCCCGGTACGTATCGACCTGGCAGGCGGATGGACAGACACCCCACCCTACAGTCTGATGGAAGGTGGAAACGTGGTGAACCTGGCCATCGAACTGAACGGACAGCCCCCGTTGCAAGTGTACGTGAAACCCAGCAAGGAGTATCAGGTGGTACTGCGTTCCATCGACCTGGGAGCCATTGAAATTATCCATACTTACGAAGAACTGGCAGGATTCAACAAAGTAGGTTCACCCTTCTCCATTCCTAAGGCAGCACTGGTACTGGCCGGTTTCCACCCGGATTTCAGTACGGAACATTATGCATCTCTGGAAGAACAGCTGAAAGCATTCGGTGCAGGTATCGAGGTTACTCTCCTGTCGGCTATTCCGGCAGGTTCAGGACTGGGCACAAGCTCCATCCTGGCTTCGACGGTACTGGGAGCAGTCAACGATTTCTGCGGCCTGAACTGGGACAAGCACGAAGTATGCAACCGCACGCTGATTCTGGAACAGCTGCTGACTACCGGCGGCGGATGGCAGGATCAGTACGGAGGTGTGCTGCAGGGTGTAAAACTGCTTCAGACACAGTCGGGATGGGCACAGAATCCGTCCGTACGCTGGTTGCCGGAACACCTGTTTACCGATCCGGAATACAGCAAGTGTCACCTGCTTTATTATACCGGCATTACCCGTACGGCCAAAGGCATTCTGGCAGAAATCGTACGCGGCATGTTCCTGAACTCCACTTCACACCTGCAACTGCTGGGTGAAATGAAACAGCATGCTCTGGATCTCTACGACGCTATCCAGCGCAACGACTTCGAAGCTACCGGACGACTGATCCGCAAGACCTGGCAGCAGAACCAGCTGCTGGATGCAGGAACCAATCCGCCGGCCGTAGCTGCACTGACCGGTCAGATTGACGATCTGTGTCTGGGTTACAAACTGCCGGGAGCCGGCGGTGGCGGTTATCTCTACATGGTAGCCAAGGATCCGGAAGCAGCCGTACGCATCCGTCAGATCCTGCAGCAGAATCCGCCTAACAGCCTGGCCCGTTTCGTAGAAATGAGTCTGTCAGACAAAGGTCTGGAAGTGAGCCGCAGCTAATTTTTTACACCACAGAATAAAGTTATTAAAAATTATTTGTATTTTTGTAGAAAATATTTTGGAATTATATATTCTGACGAGAGTACAAACAAGATCATCAGACAATATATTCCAAAAGAAATAGAATCAAGCAGAACTATTGATTATTTGTTACAAGGATAAAAAAAATCCAAGACAGAAATCGGTGATTCCGTGAGAACAGAAAAATATATAAATTATCAACCAACAGAATCCACTTATATTTTTAAGTGGTATTCTTATATAAAATGTATATAAAAATGAAAAAAACAATTCTAACTTTACTGGCAGCAGTAATGTTGCTACCTGTCAGTGCTCAGCAAAAGATGGTTACGGGCAACAAGTTTTTCGACAACTGGTATAGTGGTGTAATGGTAGGAACTGTACACTCTCCTTACTTCGATAAAATGCGTCCGGCTTTAGGTGTTGAATTAGGGAAACAAATCACTCCGGTTCTCGGTGTTTCTTTCGAAGGTATCACAGGTATCAATACAACAGCCAGCAGTACTGCTTTTGATGACCTTAATCTTACTTTGAACGGAAAAATCAATTTCATGAATCTTTTTGGCGGCTATCTTGGACAGCCTAGATTGTTTGAAATTGAAGGTATTGTTGGTGCCGGTTTATTCAATGAATTCCAAAAGAATCACATTGACAATGCTTTCTCTATGAGAGCTGGTGGATCATTTAACTTCAACCTTGGTAAAGGCAAACAGTGGACTATAAAGGTGAGACCTGCCTATGTAGCTGTTATCGATGGTTCAGGAACCAGAGATCTGTACAATGCTTCCAGATTTGAACTTATGGGAGGAGTTACTTATCACTTCAAATGTAGCAATGGAAAGCACCACATGTCAACAACAACAGGATACAGCCAGGATGAAGTTGACAGACTAAACGAGCAGATCAACGAAATGCGCAGTAAGGTTAACGATCTGGAGAACAATGTAACAGCTGCTCAACAGACAAACGAAGCTCTGCAAAATGAATTGAACAATTGCAGAAAAAATGCTGAAATGAACAAAGGTAACCAATTAGATTATACAATGGAACCTGTTGTTTCATTCAGACAAAATTATGCATTATTAGAAAAGAGCCAATTCTCAAATCTGGAAAACATTGCAAACTTCATGAAAAATAATCCTGATGTCAAGGTGAAAGTTCAAGGTTATGCATCTCCTGAAGGCAGAGAGGAATTTAACCAGAAACTCAGTGAAGAACGTGCTTATACTATAAAAGAAATCCTTGTAAACAAATATGGTATTGAAGCAGACCGTATTGATGCAAAAGGTATGGGTGTAGGCAGTAATTTCTCAGAACCTGAAATGAACAGAGCTGCAGTAATCAACTTCTATAAATAATATAGAAAAGCCAACTAGTCCGCACAATGCAGCGAATTAGTTGGCTTTTCTGCATTTTGTCAGAATATTTTTCAGCTCCGATATTTACTTTTGAAAGTACAGAACAGACAAGAATATTTTCCGGCAGCTGCAGCCTGCTTTTTATCGGATTTTCAAGAATTGTCAAAAAAAACAAAAATCCCTCTATTTCAACTCCGGGACTCAGTTGAGCCAGAAAAATGAAATAGAGGGATTTTATATTATTCCACGTAAAGTACCAGTCCCTTGAGGTATTCGCCTTCTGGATGGTAAATATTCACCGGATGATCTCCCGGCTGAGTCAGCTGATGGAGAATACGCACGCTGCGTCCGCTCTGGGCAGCAGCCGTAAAGACCGCATTGCGGAAATCCTGCTTGTTGACCACCTGTGAACAGGAGAAAGTGAACAGGATGCCTCCCGGACGAATCTTTTCGAAAGCCTTTGCATTCAGTTTGGTATAGCCTCTCAAGGCATTGCGCAAGGCATCCCGGTGCTTGGCAAAAGCAGGCGGGTCAAGAATAATCAGATCGTACTGGTCGCCCATCCGGTCAAGGAACTTAAACGCATCTTCCGCAAAAGCCTGGTGACGTGCATCACCGGGGAAGTTGAGTTCCACATTCTCATTGGTCAGATCGATCGCTTTGGCAGAGCTGTCCACGGAATGCACCAGATTCGCTCCTCCGCGCATGGCATAGAAAGAGAAACCGCCGGTATAGCAGAACATATTCAGTACGTTCCGTCCCTTAGCGTAGTGTTCCAGCAGATGACGGTTCTCACGCTGGTCGACAAAGAAACCGGTTTTCTGTCCCTTGAGCCAGTCCACATGGAATTTCAGTCCGTTTTCCATGGCGATATTCTCCGGACTGCCTCCCTTGATGAAACCGTTCTCGGTAGCCAGCAGATCCGCCTTGAAAGGCAGGGTTGTTTCCGACTTGTAGTAAATGTTCTGGATTACATCCCCCATCACTTCGCTCAGAGCATCGGCAATTTCCATGCGATAGACATGCATGCCGGCAGAATGAGCCTGCATGACCGCCGTATGATCGTAAACGTCAATGATCAGTCCCGGCAGGTTATCGCCTTCTCCGTGTACCAGACGATAGGTATTGTTCTGCGGGTTACCGATCAGTCCCAGAGCACGGCGCAAATCCTTGGCCACCTCCAGACGGCGTACCCAGAACGCATGGTCAATGGTTTCCTGACGGAAAGAAAGCACACGCACCGCAATGCTTCCCACCTGGAAATGACCACAAGCTATAAATTCTTTCTGTGAGGTATAAACATATACTACTTCCCCTTCTTCGGGCTCTCCCTCCACACGGGCAATAGCCCCAGAAAACACCCACGGATGGAAACGCTTCAACGATTCCTCCTTACCGGGTTTCAGATATACTTTCTTATAAGACACGTTTATTGTATAATTAAAAAGGTTATCACTGTTTTTCAATCCGGTAGTCACCTGTCCGGCGCAACTCTTCCAGATATTCATAAATCCGTACGCAGGCCCAGGCATCGGTGGCCGCATACAACTGCTGGGCTTCCGTCAGCGTTTCCGCTTCCCAGTTGGACAGCCGTTGCGTTTTCGAAATCTTCTCCCCGAAAAGCAAGGCATAAATCTTTTGCAGACTCATCTCTTCAATGCCGAAATGAGGCACATAATCCTGAAGTTCCACCCAGTTTCCCGTGCGGGGATCCTGCCGGTTTCTGCGGCTCAGCATCCGGAAGTCATCCTTCAGCGAAAGTCCCACCTTGAGCACATCGTTCTGGAGAAACTCTTCCAGGAAATCGGGCAATCCGATATGGTTCAGCCGAAACAGGAAACAAGCATCTGCCGTAGCCACCTGCAACAACGCCACCTGATTCACCATTCCCTTGCGAAAAGAAGGGCGGGTTTCCGTATCTACTCCCACCAGTGCATGAGAATTCAGGTATGCAACAGCCTTGCGTGCATCGGCTTCGGTATAAATGACATAAATCCGTCCGGGGAAAACCACCTTCGGCAGTTCGGCAATTACTTTTTTGTCTATTTTGTTCGGTATGACAATCATTCGTTTTCTATCGGTTGTTTTTAATCTATTCCTCTCCCATATCCAGACCTTCGTACAGTTCGTCTTCGGTCACTCCTTCATCTTCAAACCCGCAATCGTCTTCCTCGTCGTCTGCTGCGTGACGGCTGTATTTCACTTCATGCAAGGCCCGCATCAGATTGACCAGACGCTGTCCCCAGAACTCGGCAAACTGTTCCCGGCAGATCACCAGGGAATCGTTCATGGTCTGCTCCAGTCCCAGACGGAACACGCAGATAAAGTCCTTCACCGACTGGTAGATGTCTGCCAGTCCTTCGGAAACGGTCTGATGAATCGGAGTATCACTATACATCATATCATCGAGAAACACTTCCAGATAGTCATCACGGTCGCCCATCAGTGCCGCCACTTCCCTGCGCAACTGCTCATAATCGCTCTCGGTCACGAAGGTTTCGGGATCAAAATCCTCCATCCGCTCACATTCGGGAAGCAGCGATGCCTTCAGATAAAGCAAGGGCAGCAGTTTCAGGGCCGTATCAACAAACTGACTGCGTTTCTGCTCGGAAACCCGTTCCAGGAAACCGCAGAATTCGGCAGCCACCGTGACAAACTCCACTGTATTTTTATCAAATATGGCTTGTGTATTCTTTTTCATATTCATTTGTCCATTAACCTTCGCAAAGGTACGAAAAAAATTTCTCAGTTTTAGTTTTATTCGTACATTTGCGGGGTTATTCAGATAAAAACAGCATCAAATGAAGAAAAAAACAGATACCAAGACTACAGAACAGAAGCGAGTTACAACCCAGAAAGTTGTTACGGCTCTTAAAAGTGAAACGGCACATTTCGTCATCGGACTGTTGTGCGTCATATTCGGCGTCTACATGCTGCTGGCGTTCAGTTCTTTCTTTTTCACGGGAGGCAACGACCAGAGCATTCTGGCACATCCCAACCCCGGAGAACTGCTGGAAACAGGCAACCGCATCCAGAACTATGCCGGTACACGGGGTGCCCAGCTTTCACAATACCTGATCAATGACTGCTTCGGAATTCCGGCCTACTGCATCATTGTATTCCTCATCGTTGCAGGCATGAAGCTGATGAAAGCCTATAATTTCAGTCTGCGGAAATGGTTTGCAGGCTGCATGACCGTCATGATCTGGTTCTCCATCACTCTGGGACTGATTTTCGAAGGTCCTTTTGAAAACTCATTCATCTATCCGGGCGGTCTGCACGGATATAATGTCAGCCGCTGGTTCTGTTCCCAGATCGGAACGCCGGGACTGATTCTGGCCCTGCTGGTAACAGCCATTCTTTTCTGTTTGGCACTGACCAGCAAGACAATGCCTTTCGTACGCAAGGCGCTCCGGCCGAACCTCCGCAGAAAAGGTAACGATCCGCAGCCGGCCGATCCGGAACAGCCCGACGAACCGCGTCCGACCGAACCGACTGCAACAACTCCGGAACCGGAAATTCAGGAAGAAAAGACGGAAGATATCCCGGCAAAGAAGACATCAGAAACTTACGCTGCTTCTTCCAGTACTCCTTCACCCAAAGTGACTGAAGTATATGAAGAAGAGGAAGATAATGACAAGAACGAGCCGCAGCCAAAGGCCCACGAAATAGAACTGAGCCTGGACGAAACTCCGGTCAGGGAAAGTAAGGCCAGCGACATGCGGGTGGAAATCGCAACCGGAGAAAAAGCGGATCTGCTTCCTTCCGGCGGTGAACCGGCTTTCGAGATTGACGAGAAAACCAGCGAAGAGGATGAAGCCTATACCGGCGACGTGACACAGCCTTACAATCCCCGTCTGGATCTGGAACACTACAAATTCCCGACCCTGGATCTGCTGAACACTTACAACGACAACGAGCCGACCATCGACATGGAAGAACAGAATGCCAACAAGGACCGCATCATCAAGGTGCTCCGCAGTTTCGGCATCGAGATCAGTTCGATCAAGGCCAGTGTGGGTCCGACCATTACGCTTTATGAGATCACTCCTGCCGAAGGTGTCCGCATCTCCAAGATCCGTAACCTGGAAGACGACATTGCCCTGAGCCTTTCTGCCCTCGGAATCCGTATCATCGCTCCGATCCCGGGCAAGGGAACCATCGGTATTGAAGTACCGAACGCCAACCCGCGCATCGTTCCGATGAGCTCCATCCTGGCCAGCAAGAAGTTCCAGGAAACCACTTTCGACCTGCCCGTAGCACTCGGAAAGACCATCACCAACGAAGTGTTTATGGTGGATCTGGCCAAAGCGCCTCACATGCTGGTGGCCGGAGCAACCGGACAGGGTAAGTCTGTCGGTCTGAATGCCATCGTGACTTCCCTTCTCTACAAGAAGCACCCCAGCGAACTGAAGTTCGTCATCATCGACCCGAAGAAAGTGGAATTCGCCATCTATGCGCCGATTGAACGTCACTTCCTGGCCAAGCTGCCCGACGGAGAAGACGCCATCATCACCGACGTGACCAAGGTTGTACAGACCCTCAATTCGCTCTGTGTGGAAATGGATACCCGTTACGACCTGCTCCGCAAGGCAGGCTGCCGTAACATCAAGGAATACAATGCGAAGTTCATCAGCCGCCAGCTGAATCCGGAAAAGGGACACCGGTTCATGCCGTACATCGTCATCATCATCGATGAGTTCGGCGACCTGATCATGACTGCCGGCAAGGAAGTGGAACTGCCGATCTGCCGTATTGCCCAGCTGGCACGTGCTGTCGGTATCCACGCCATCATCGCTACCCAGCGACCGACCACCAACATCATCACCGGTACCATCAAGGCCAACTTCCCGGCCCGTGTGGCATTCCGTGTAGCTTCCATGATGGACTCACGTACCATTCTCGACCGTCCGGGAGCCCAGCAGCTGATCGGTAAGGGAGATATGCTCTACCTGCAAGGCAACGACCCCGTCCGTGTGCAGTGTGCCTTTGTCGACACTCCGGAAGTGGAAAAGATCGCCTCCTACATCAGCAAGCAGCAGGGCTATCCGACTGCCTTCATGCTGCCTGAATACGTGGATGAAAACGCCGAACCCAGTGCAGCTGCCGACGTGGACATGAACCGTCTGGATCCGCTGTTCGAAGAAGCAGCCCGTCTGCTGATCTATCACCAGCAGGGTTCAACATCTCTGATTCAGCGTAAATTCTCCATCGGATACAACCGCGCCGGACGTATCATGGACCAGCTGGAACGTGCAGGTATTGTCGGACCGACCAACGGAAGCAAGGCGCGCGAAGTGCTGTGCATGGACGAAAACGACCTGGAAATGCGAATGAGTTCCCTGAAAAACTAAACTACATTTTATATGAAACGACGAAACGCTTTTCTGCTTTCGCTTCTATGTTTTTTATTTTTGTGCCCGCGTTTTTTACAGGCACAGTCAGACGCGAAAGCCCGTGAAATACTGGACAAGACCGCTGCTGCCTTCCGACAGGCACAAGCGGTCAGCATCACCTTCGGCGGTACCCAGGAAGGTACTTTGTTGCTGAAAGGAAACAAGTTCCACCTGAACACCGGTGACGTAGAAACCTGGTTCGACGGGAAAACCCAGTGGAGCTACCTCAGACAGAACGAGGAAGTCAATGTCTCCACCCCCACCCCGGAAGAACTGCAGAGCATCAACCCGTACGTACTGCTGGACCATTACAGCCAGCATTACAACAGCCGTTACAGCGGAGTGCGGACACACAGCGGCAAACAGGGACAGGAAGTCACCCTGACTCCCCGTGCGTCACAACAGGACATCCGCAGCATCTGCTTCGTTGTCAACAACCGCTATGAGCCGCTCTACATCCGCATCGACCTGAAGAACGGACAGCAGCAGGAGATCCTGATCCGCACTTACCGTGTCCTTCAGACAGCCAGTGACAAGGAGTTCACTTTCGACTCAAAGAAATACCCGGATGCCGAAATTATCGACATGAGATAATCTTTTTTCCGTTTTTTATCGCGACCTTTTATTTTTTCGCTATCTTAGCGAAACTTTAATGTCTAACTAAAAACGAATACTTATGGAAATGAAAAGACTGATCCCTACCATAATGCCGGCCTGCTGCCTGGTACTCCTGTTCAGTGCCTGTTCTGAGAAGAGCAGTTACACGCAACTGATTCCCGGGGATGCGTCCTCTGTCGTGGCCGTCAACCTGCAGTCCCTGACTGAAAAAGCAGGCATTTCTTCCGGAACTCCCGCTTACGAATCCTTACAGAAGGCTTTCTCATCGGGTAAGGACAACCCCCTGAAAGATCTGCTGGCTTCACCGGACAAATCCGGCATCGACTTCAGCAAGGACATTTATATCTTTACCAATTCCACATCGATGAATATAGGAGTCGTAGCCCGGCTCAGCAATGCATCCGACTGGACTGCTACCCTGACTGAAATGAACGATGGCGAAAAGAATCCGATCAGCCAGGGAGACGGTTTCTCCTATCAGCTTTCGGACAAGTCCATCCTGGCCTATACCGAGGATGCACTGCTGATCTGCTCCAACGAGCGCCGCACGCCTGAAGACAGCCTGATTGCCATGGCAGAACGGCTGATCCATCAGACAGAGGCCCAGAGCATCACCGGCAAGGAAGCCTTCAAGAGCATGGAAAGCGAAAAAGGAGATATCCGTTTCATGACCGCTCCAAATGCCCTGCAAAGTGCATTCAAGACTTCGGGTTACAGCAGAATGCTGCCTTATCCCTACACCAGCACCCTGACAGCCCTGCCCGCTTCGTGTGTCACCGTCGGCAACGTCAGTTTCGAAAAAGGCAAGATCGTTGTAGATGCCAAACCTCTGGGCCTGGACGAAGAAAGCCGTGCCTTTCTGGAAGCTGCCGTCAAACCCTACGGAAAGATTGAAGGCAAATTCGACAAGCTGTTCCCGTCGTCCACACTGATGTACTTCAGTGCCAACGTGAACGGCAGCGAACTGACCAGCTTCTACCGGCAGCAGCTGAAATCAGCAGACAACAACCAGCTGATGGAAGCCCTGGCACGTTCTGTCAACGGTGAAGTAACTTTCGGTCTGCTGAACTTCAGCCTGACCAGCATGCCGGCCTTCGTCATCTACGGCGAAATGAAGAGTCCGGATGCCCTGGATGCCCTTTACCAGAAGAAAGACAGCCTGGGACTGAAACGCACACAAAAACTCGTGAAGCTGGCTGACCACGAATACATGATCGAAAATGCAGCCAGACTGTTCCGCAACATGTCGCTATTCTACGGATACAAGGACGGACGCTTCTATGCAACCAACGACGAAATGGTCTACAAGACCATCGGCAAGGAATCGTCTCCTTCCCTGAAAGGTAGCTCCTATCTGGACAACCGCAAGGGAACCAGCCTGTACAGCCTGATCAACGTCGATGCAGCCCTGCAGCTCCCCATCGCCAAAATGGCGGCAACGACACCGGCAGGAGCCTTCCTTCAGATGGTCGGAAAGATCTCCTACATCTCGGCCGGCAGCAACGGCGACAACGGACATGTGGAAATTGTCCTGACCGACAGCAAGGAAAATTCCCTGAAGCAACTGACCGACCTGATGGTCCAGTTAAGCAAATTATAAAAACTCTATAAACAGTAAAATTGAACGATATGACAACTGAACATGTGAAATGCCTGATCATCGGATCAGGACCGGCAGGTTACACTGCCGCCATCTATACCAGCCGTGCCAACATCGCTCCCGTACTCTACGAAGGACTGCAGCCGGGCGGCCAGCTGACCATCACCACCGAAGTGGAAAACTTCCCCGGTTATCCGGAAGGTGTGACGGGTCCTGTATTGATGGACGACCTGCGCAAACAGGCAGAACGCTTCGGTGCCGATATCCGCAACGGAATCGTAACCAAGGCCGACCTGAGCCAGGCCCCTTACAAATTCATCATTGATGAAGAAAAGGAAATTACAGCCGATACGGTCATCATCTCTACCGGTGCCACAGCCAAATACCTGGGTCTGGAAGATGAAAAGAAATATGCCGGCATGGGTGTGAGCGCCTGTGCAACCTGCGACGGATTCTTCTACCGCAAGAAAACGGTAGCCGTAGTGGGTGGAGGCGATACCGCCTGCGAAGAGGCCATTTACCTCGCCGGACTGGCCAGCAAGGTTTATCTGGTGGTACGCAAGCCTTTCCTGCGCGCTTCGAAGATCATGCAGGAACGCGTACTGAATCACCCCAACATCACCGTTCTGTTCGAACACAACGCAGTCGGCCTGTATGGTGATAACGGAGTAGAAGGCATGCACGTGGTGAAACGCATGGGTGAAGCCGACGAAGAACGCTACGACGTAGCCATCGACGGATTCTTCCTGGCCATCGGCCACCAGCCCAACTCCATGCTGTTCAAGCCGTGGGTAAAGACAGACGAAACTGGATACATCCTTACGGAAGAAGGTACTCCCCGTACCGGTGTGCCCGGAGTATTCGCTGCCGGTGACGTAGCCGACCCGCACTACCGCCAGGCTATCACAGCTGCCGGAAGCGGATGCAAGGCTGCCATCGAAGCAGAACGCTACCTGTCGGCCAACGGACTGCTGTAATCCCCCATACACACAGGCCCGAACTGACGGCTAGGGCTGACCTTCCCTGCACCCCGGGCCTGTGCGATTTCCTGCCTTTATTTAGGAACAGGTTTAGAAAACGAGAACACTTTTTTTACAAACACATACATTTATGAAAAGACTAATCAGAAAAACATTTGTTGCTATCCTGCTTACGGGAGGAGCAACAATGGCATTTGCCCAACAACAGATGCCTCCGATTCCGGTTGATCCCAACGTACGCATCGGTAAACTGGACAATGGACTCACCTATTACATCCGTCACAATGCTCTGCCGGAAAAACAGGCTGACTTCTATATTGCCCAAAAGGTAGGTTCCATTCTGGAAGACGACAACCAGCGCGGTCTGGCCCACTTCCTGGAACACATGTGTTTCAACGGAACAACCCATTTCCCCGACAATACCCTGCGTGAATGGCTGGAAAGCATCGGAGTGAAGTTTGGAGCCAACCTGAATGCCTACACTTCCATCGACGAAACGGTCTATAACATCAATAACGTCCCCGTTACCCGCGAAAGCGTAGTTGACTCCTGTCTGCTGATCCTCCACGACTGGGCCAACGACCTGACCCTTGATCCGAAAGAAATCGACAAGGAACGCGGAGTCATCCACGAAGAATGGCGCACAGGCATGGGAGCCATGATGCGTATGTATGAAACCGTACTGCCCGTTCTCTACAAGGACAGCAAGTATGCATACCGCCTCCCCATCGGAACCATGGAAGTGGTGGACAACTTCCCCTATCAGGCACTGCGTGACTATTATGAAAAATGGTACCGCCCCGACCAGCAGGGAATCGTTGTCGTGGGAGACATCAATGTGGACTCCATCGAAAACAAGATCAAGAGAATGTTCTCCCCCATCGAAATGCCGGAGAACCCCGCTGAACGTACTTACTTCCCTGTGCCCGACAACGACGAACCGCTGATTGCCGTTGCCAAGGACAAGGAACAGAACATACCTATCATCTACCTTTTCCACAAGCATGAAGCCGTCAAACCGGAAGAAAAGGGCAACATGGACTACATGGTCTACAGCTACCTGACTTCCATGATCGAAAGCATGCTCAACACCCGTCTGGAAGAACTGACCCAGAAGGCTGATGCTCCCTTCATCCAGGCTTTTGCCGGTGACGGAGACTACCTGCTGTCAAAAACCAAAGGTGCTTTCATGGGAATTGCCGCTGCCAAGGAAGACGGCATCCTGACCGCTACGGAAGCCCTGATGCGCGAAATCGAACGCGTACGCCAGTTCGGATTTACCGCCAGCGAATATGCACGTGCCAAAGCTGACTACCTCCGCAGTCTGGAAGTGGCCTACAATGAACGCGACAAACAACGTACAAACAGCTACGTCAAAGAGTACGTACGTCACTTCATCGACAACGAACCGATTCCGGGTATCGAAAACGAATATCCGCTCATGAACCAGATCGTTCCGAACATTCCGGTAGAAGCCGTGAACCAGGTGATGAAGCAGCTGATCCAGGAAAAGAATATCGCCCTCAGCGTATTCTGTCCGGAAAAGGAAGGCATGAAATACCCCACAGAAGCCGAACTGAAAGCCGTGATCGACAAGGTGAAGGCTGAAAAACTGGAACCCTACGTGGACAAGGTATCCAACGAGCCGCTGCTGAAGGAGAAACCGCAGGCCGGCAAAGTGGTGAAGACAGAACAGGGAGCCTTCGGATCAACCATCCTGACCCTGAGCAACGGTGTACGCGTGATCGTGAAACCGACAGACTTCAAGGCCGACGAAATCCGCATGAAGGCATTCAGCCCCGGAGGTAACTCTCTCTTCGACGACAAGGATGTCCTTCAGTTCTCCGTCATGAACGAAGTCGTTCCATTGGGCGGACTGGGTAACTTCAGCGCCGTAGACCTGAGCAAAGTACTGGCCGGAAAAGTAGCTTCTGTCAATGCATCCGTAAGTACCCTCACCGAAGGACTCGGTGGCAGCTGTTCTCCGAAAGACCTGGAAACCATGCTGCAGCTGGTTTACCTGAACTTCACGGCTCCGCGTATGGATCAGGAAGCCTTCCAGTCATACATCCAGCGTGGCAAGGCTGCCCTGGCCAACCAGGCTGCCAACCCGATGAGCACCTTCAACGACTCACTGGCCGTAGCTCTCTACAACCATCATCCGCGTGCTCTCCGTCTGAAAGCTGAAATGATGGACAAGGTGGACTACAACAAGATCATGGAACTCTACAAGAACCGCTATGCAGAAGCAGGCGACTTCACCTTCCTGCTGGTAGGTAACATTGACCTGGCCACTGCCACTCCGCTGATTGAGCAGTATCTGGGCGGACTGCCGACCATCAGCCGCAAGGAAAACTTCCGCGATCCGAAGATGGATATCCGCAAGGGTGATTACGAAAACAACTTCATCCGCGACATGGAAACTGCCAAATCAAGCATCATGATGGTGTACAGCGGCAACTGCCCGTATACCCTGAAGAACAAGATCATGATGAGCATGTTCGACCAGTTGCTGGATATTCTCTACACCCGTACCGTACGTGAAGAAGCAGGCGGTACCTACGGTGTGAGCAGCTGGGCTTCCATCAGCAAGTATCCGCAGGAAGAAGGAACCCTGAACATCTACTTCGATACAGATCCGAACCGCCGCGAACAGATGGTAGGACTGATCAAGCAGGGTCTGCAGGACTTCATCGACAACGGACCGGCCACCGAAGATCTCAACAAGGTGAAAGAATACATGCTGAAGACCTATCAGCAGAACCAGAAGGAAAACGGCTATTGGATGGGCGCTCTGAATGAGTTCTACTGGACCGGTCTGGACATGAACAAGAACTACGAAGCAACCGTAAATGGCGTTACGATCGATGATCTGAAAGCATTTGCCAAAGCTTTCATCGGACAGAACAATGTCATTGAAGTCAGCATGAGTACTCCGGCTACCAAATAACTGACAACCGGCCTATGTTACTGACCGAAATAAGAAGAAACCAGAAACTTGCAGCAAAGCGGAACCCCATGTACGACAGGAACCGCTTTGCCAAGTTCCTGATTTATCTGTTTACAGCATTCTGGGCAGCGTACCTCGTTCTGATCGGGGTTTCGCTGTCCTTTGCTTTTGAGGAGGATATCCCCGGCATGGAACCCTATGACGCACTCGACAGCGTCCTGATTCTCTTCCTCCTGATTGACTTTCTGATCCGTTTTCTCTTCCCCACTCCGGCGCAAGAGATCAAACCCTATCTGTTGCTGCCTGTCAGCAGACAGCGACTGATCAACACCCTCCTCGTACAGGTGAGTCTCAAACTCTACAACCTGTTCTGGCTGTTCCTGTTCGTACCCTTTGCCGCCCTTACGGCCGCCCGATACTTCGGCGTGGCAGGAGTGACCGGCTATGCGGTGGGTATCTGGCTGCTGATGACAGCCAACGCCTACTGGAGCATACTGGTACGCGTACTGGCCCGTCAGCACACGCTCTGGCTCCTGCTCCCCGCAGCAGTCTACGGTCTGCTGGCCCTGCTGGAATTCGTTCCCTCGCAGGGAATGGTCAGCCAGTTCTCCATGTGGCTGGGTGAAGCCTTCCTCCGCTGGAAGCTTCTCGCCCATGCAGGCGTACTGGCAGTCATCGTCCTGCTCCTGCTGGTCAACTGCCGTGTGCAGACCGCATGCATCTACAACGAACTGGGACGGAAGGAAGACTCCCGCGTCAGACACTTCAGCCGCTACGGCTATCTGGAACGCTTCGGCATGACCGGTGAATACATGCGGCTGGAACTGCGCATGATCTTCCGCAACAAGACACCGCGCAAGAACTTCCAGATGATGTGCATTGTCCTGGTTCTTTTTGCTGCCATGCTCTTCGGCATCACGCAGGAGTCCACCCAAAGCGTCTACTCCATCCAGCTCTATTCCATCTATTGCTTCACGGGATTTGCTGTTTCGATCCTGACCCGCATCATGGCGTACGAAGGCAATTACCTGGACGGACTGATGGTGCGCCGGGAATCCCTGCTCAGCCTGTTCCGGGCCAAGTATTATTTCCACTGCCTGCTGCTGGTTTTCCCGCTGGTTCTCCTTCTCCCGTCCATTATCTGGAGCGGACTTCCGGCCGTACTGGTAGTCAGCCAGCTGTTTCTTACAGCGGGCATCATCCTGCCCCTCATCATGCAACTGGCATGGATCAACCGGAAAACAGCTCCGCTGGACGCAAGCATAATGGGTAAGGGACAATGGAACTCACCTTACCAGATGGTAATCGTGTTCTTCGCCTTCTTCTTCCCCATCCTGTTCAGCAACCTGCTTTTCCTCGTGCTCAGTGAGAACATGGCTTATCTGGTATGCACCCTGCTGGGAATGGCCGGAATAGCCGCACAGCCCCTGTGGATGCGATACTTGTACCGCCAGGTCATCCGGAAGAAATATGACATCCTGACGAACCTGCGCGACACACGCTAATACTTACAACCTCCTGCAAACAGACAGAATTATGGAAATCAAGATAAACAACCTGATCAAACGATATGGCAGCAAGACTGCCGTAGACATACCCGACTTCACCCTCCACGAAGGAGAAATCCTGGGACTGGTGGGAAACAACGGAGCCGGAAAGACCACCCTCTTCCGCCTGATGCTCGACCTCCTGCAGGCCGACAGCGGAACCGTCTGCATGAACGGCACCGACGTGGCCCGCAGCGAAGAATGGAAAACCTTCACGGGAGCCTATATGGACGAAAGTTTCCTGATCGACTACCTCACTCCCGATGAATACTTCCAGTTCAACGGACGCATGTGCGGACTGGACCGGAGCACCGTCAACGAGCGCATCCGGCGCTATGAACGCTTCCTGGGCCCGGAAATCCTGGAAGAAAAGAAGTTCATCCGGAACCTCTCGGCCGGAAACAAGCAGAAAATCGGAATCGTCAATGCCCTGCTCCAGAGTCCGCAGATCGTCATCCTCGACGAACCCTTCAACTTCCTCGACCCCACTTCGCAGTCGCTGCTGAAACACATGCTGCAACACTACGGCGAAGAACACAAAGCCCTGATCCTCGTATCGAGTCACAACCTGAGCCACACCATAGACCTCAGTACACGCATCGCCCTGATGGAAAAAGGATCGCTCATCCGTGACCTTGACAACACCGACGGAGCCGCCGGAAAAGAACTGGAAGACTACTTCGAAGTAAAGGAAGAAAACTGACCGCACGATCAGGCCGGAACGACCGCACGATCAGGCCCGAACGACCGCACGATCCGGCCGCAATGACCATATGATTCAGCCCCATTCCCAGTATAAGTCCTGCCGGACCTGCTGCGAACGGGGCTGAACAGTCTGCAGACCTCTCCTTCCGGGAAGATAAAAGAAACTTAAACAGGTCATAAAATACCCTAAGTCCAGGTACACACAACCCGGATATTACGTACATTTGTTCAAAACAATTGATATGTGCAGACGCTTACACCTCCGTTTTCCGGCCGGCATGCTGGTCATGCTGCTTGCCCTTCTGCTTGCTTCGTGCGGCACACGGGCTCCCCGCTACGACTACCGTCAGCTGGCAAAAGCTGCCGTCCGACTTGACATGGACATCGACGCCAAGGACAACCACCGCCTCTACATTGAGGTGGCCGACTGGATCGGTACCCCCTATCGTCACGGAGGCACCACCCGCAAGGGAACCGACTGTTCAGGTTTCACCTCGGCCGTCTACAAGAAAGTGTATCGCCACAAACTGAAACGCAGCTCCGAAGAACAGCGCACCAAAAACTGCCGGAAAGTAGCCAAACGCAACCTCAAGGAAGGCGATCTGGTGTTCTTCCACAACGGACGCAAGAAACGGAAAGCCACTCATGTGGGCATCTACCTGAAAGACGGACGGTTCGTACACGCCAGTACCAGCCGGGGAGTCATCGTCAGCCGGCTGGAAGAAGACTACTACCGCCGCTGCTGGATGCAGGGCGGACGGGTGAAAGGCATCTGACAACAACCATCCACAAACACAACAGGCAATGAAACATCCCGACCATCTCGCATTTACCCTCCTGCTCTCCCTCTGCACACTGGGCTTCCTGCCCGCCGCTGCACAGGATCCGGACGGGAAACCATCGAATCCTCAGGACACCACGGAACTCAGGCTGAACACCGATGCCGTCAAGCTGATCCAGTTTGACTTCACCCCCGACCTCAGCAAGATGAACCAGCCCAAGGAAGCCCCTCTCGACAAGAAATGGATGGAATTCAAAGCCGACCTCTCCCTGCCGAGAAGCCTCATCGACACCACCAGAGTGAGAAAACCCACCGGATACATCCGGCTCGCTCCATACAGTATCTGGACGAAATATGGCGAAGAACCCGTGTACGACCGCACGGTGGAAGGCCGCCCCAAGGAACAGAAGATCTACTGGACCTTCAACCCCTACCGTTCCTACTACAACGATGACTGGAGTCCCACTCCCTCCACCGGAAGCATGTATCAGATGAATACATCCCCGGTAGGCCCTGCGATCTGCATCAACAACCTGGACTTCATCATGACCCTCTACGAGACCTTCAACAAGCACGGACGCACCCTCAGGCACAACCGCAAATATGCAAATGCCTGGAAAACCTACAAGGACTACAAGCCGACCCGGGAAGACAGTCTGAAGTTCCCCAACTACCTCCGCCGGAACAGCCTGGCTTTCATGCCTCTCGTGACGGACAGCGTGGCTGACAGCCTCAGCACGGTGCAGTCCTCTCCCCTTCCGGCAGATACCCTGCCCGCCACCTTGCCCGGTCATCAGGCAAACCATCGGGGAATTGTCATTCCGGAACGTCCGGCTCCCGCTCCGCGGCCCGAAAAAAAGAAAGAAGAAGAACCGAAGAACATGGATGAACTCTACGACTATATCCGCGAAAAGAAAGCACAGGACTCCCTGTTCTATCAGGAAATGTTCCATTCGGAAAAACTGCGCATCCGCAAGGACGATGTGGAGAAAACCCGCCAGTACCTGAAGGAGCGCGAACACTGAGACGGAGCATCACCGGTCCGGTCAGAAAAAAACGCTTCGGCGTGCAGGATGAAACGTCTAAATGTTTTCAACTGCACGCCGAAGCGTTTTTCAAAAAGCCCGAGCGGCTATACGCACTGTATTTTATTTGCGGAAGACAAAGTAGACCGCCAGGATCAGACAGACAAAGGCTGCCAGGTGATTCCAGCGCAACTCCATCTTGAAAGCAATCATTGAGAACACCGTGAAGACTGCCAGCGTAATCACTTCCTGAATGACCTTCAGCTGCATGATGTCGAAAGGTCCCCCACTGTCGCGGAATCCCAGACGGTTGGCCGGAACCTGCAGACAATATTCAAAGAAAGCAATCGCCCAGCTGAAGGCAACAACTCCAATCAGCGGCAATGCAGCAAACCAGCTGAACTCTTCACGCATCTTCAGATGTCCGTACCAGGCAAAAGTCATGAAGATATTCGAAAAAATCAGCAAAACAATCGAATAAATACCATTTGTCAACATATCTTTTTTCCTTTATTTAAAAACCGGCGCAAAAGTACAAATAAAATGTGACAAAGCGAAAAAACCTCCTCCTAACATATCATTGTTTATTCATTAACAAACCATTTTTATATTTAAGGCCGCTAAAAATATCATCTTACTCAATACATAGTTCATAATATCCTAATCACTTTAGTAATGCTCTAATTATTAAGCACATAGATACTACAATAGCAATTAAAGATATGAAACTATGGTTAGCTTATTATATCTTTAAAACACTGGAAACATCCCTTTAAGCCGTTCGATCTCTTCTTCCAGGTTGTGGATTGCTTGCATTTTAGTATCTTTGAAACATTGGAAACATCAGTTTGCCGGTATCGGTAATCAGATCTATGGTTGTGAATTGCTTACTTTTTAGTATCTTTGAAACATTGGAAACATCCCTCACGGGAAGATTCATATTCGTTTCGTCGTTGTGAATTGCTTACTTTTTAGTATCTTTGAAACATTGGAAACATCTATCAGGACGCAGTACATTTCAATGAAATGGTTGTGAATTGCTTACTTTTTAGTATCTTTGAAACATTGGAAACATCTGATTCTGCATTATCCATTGTAAGTCAATAATTTACGCAGAGATTTAGAAAGTCCAAACGAACCTGTTTCCAATAGAAAATCCCGCCATACAGCGGGATTTTTCTTTTCATAATAAAGTCACAACTGGGAATTAATTCTTATTACTAAAAATAATTTTCCCATCAAGAGTTATCTTAAAATCTATGTCTTCAAGAAGATAGTTCAATTGTCTAATACTCTGTCGTATCCTTTCAGGAAGACCATTATCAAATAATTTTAAATCAACGGCTTTACCTCTACCTGTTTCTTTGAAGGATCTGGAACAGAGATGTTTCTTTAAATTAACAATATTATCACCTTCAAATCTTTCAATAACATATAGTCTTTCAGATAACAACTTAATGTTTAATGGCTTTCTCAAAAGATTATCACAGTCGTTTTGATCTTTGTAAAGAATCACTTGTTTTCCAGGACGCAAAATAGTATCCAAATAATATTCATCATCTAGAACTTCCTGTATGTCATAACCTTTTTCCCCACTTTTACTGATATCAAATAACTTTACAATCTCATATCTCACCTTCTTATTAGCATTGTGGTATCTACACATTGCATATAAATCACCTACTTTCACATGAAAAGTCTGTTTATAATCTTTTTTAGACAAATAGGTTTGTTGCTTTATATGCAAAGGATTCTTCACATCATAAGCATAGCATCTTACATGTCTGATTGGGTAACTACAATTTGGCATACAAATGCCTTTATTGCAAGCTTTTCTAAATTGTTCTTTTTTACATTTCTGCTTTATTATTTTGTATAAATTTTCATCTACTATTACTCTATGCAGGTCATCTAAACTTTCAAACCCTTTAAGCTCTCTACGGATGACATACGAAATTTCATCGTATGATGTTTTATAACTTATATCATTTTTCTGTCCTTTTTTCTTTTTACCTTTCTTCTCAATTGCCTTTTTAGATTGCTTGATAGCTCCATAAAACGAAGCTTGATGTAATTTTCCTCTAATGCAATCGCCTGTAAGCTTATATTGAGGAATTTTCTTTCCGTCTGTATCTATAAGTCTTTCTCCTTTTTCATTTCTTTTCCAAACAACCTTTCCTCCTTCCCTCTTGTTTCGTATGGCAGGAGTAAGGGCTCTGTCATTTGAAATGTGTTTAACCAATATATTGTTTTCTATATGTTCGGCAATACCGACAGTTTTCCCTATCCTGCAAGATTTTATCAGCCATTCCAGTTGTTTTTCTTTTTCTTTGGTGACTATATTCAGTTTCTTATCCTCCTGTAATTCATAAAATAGCCTTAACATTTCATCCCGCTTGGATGCCACGGGTATCAATGTAAGAATAGTGGCATCTATCGCATGATGCGAATGGTTATCACGTGTTTTTACCGGAAAGCCAAATATCTTGCGGAATTCAGACGTTATTATCCCTTTCTGCACATCTACTTTACCGAATATAGACTTCAAATAATGATAAGCGTATTTGGTAATCAGCCTTGTGTCATTCAGTTGCTTGCGTCTGAATCCCTCTGGCACTTCTGTCATGGTGAAACGTGACAGTTTGTCTTTCCAATAATCCAGTTCCATTTGCCATAAATGTTTCTGACGGATAGCTTTGTCTTTATTCTCTTTCTTCAGGGATTGTTTAGACTTCCTCTGCCAAAACCTGACCCTGTATTCCAAATGTTCCACTCTTTCTTCCCAAGGCAACAGACGCTTCTTGATTTCCTCATAATCTTCCAATTCTGTCGGCATCCTGTTTTTCTTTACTTCACGGTTGTAATAGGCAAGACAGACCGTCTTGTTTGCCATTGAGTTATCAAATGAGCGGCTACATGGAATTGTATGTTCTATATCTGTTTCGTTTTCCACAAATAAGCTGGTTAGGCTAATAGGCTTATCTGTGTAAATACATTTAATGCCTTTTTCCAACCATGAACTATAGTTCTTTATATCTTTCTTCTTTTGCTTATTTTTATCTTCTTTCTTGTCTTTATTACTTTTATTTGCTGCAGCTTCTTCTTTTTCCTTTATATAAGACAGATAGTCAGGACTTTGTTCTAACAGCAGGCGTGCTTTTTCAAGAACTGTATCACTGACTTCATTATCATCTTTTCTTATTTTCTTGATAGCTTCGATTATAATATTGTTTTCTTCCTCCCTCTTGCGGACATATTCCCCAATAGCCCACCTCATATTTGCATCATTCAGTTCACGGGCTGTTTCTACAACAATTCGCGTATCTTCGTCAATCAGTCCTTTTTGGATAAGTTCATTGACCAAACGGCGCAACTGATGCAGCACTTTCATTGCCATTGGATTTCTGAAAGAACCGGTTACAGGGTTTCCAAGAAGCTTCTTGCCGTTGCAGACAACAGGTCTGTAAAACTCCACCATTGACGGATGATACAACTGGTTCAGCTTTTTACAGGCATGACAATTACACTGAGACTGAGAATCCGCATCTTCGTTACAGCAGCGCAGTTCGGGGAATTTATTTGATAAATACAGTTTTATCCTGTCACCAAGTTTTGGCAGGTTGTAATAATCCCGTTTGGAGGAAGAGAAAAAATTCTGATATAATTCTTCAACCTTTCCAAGTATTTCTTCTCTTTCATCTTCCGGTTTCTTTTCCCACACACTTTTGCCGAAGAAACTCACTGTATGCATTTCAACATCTTTCCTGTCGGAATCATCCAACTTATAACTTCTGTCATTAACGGCGAAATGTTCTCTGTAGTCCAAATCTCTATAGTCCAAAGCCTTGTAATCTGAAATAAGATTGTTTACAATCTTCAAGATACAGTTTTCATCCCTGACGTCATTCATCAATCCGTTTAAGGAACGCAGTATATCGCTTTCGGACTCCTGCCACTGCTTTTCGCCCAATATATCAGGAATTTTGGCAAACAAGGTTGCTTCAGTGTAGATATAACCTTTATATGACGGATTATTTTCTTTTGGCACTAAAAACCTGTTTATGTTGCGTATTGCTTTCAGACTCAACATGGCATATCCTTGCGGAATGTTCATCCATAGGTTCAGAAACTTCTTCTCCTGTGAGGCATCAAGCCCGATTGACTTGGCAAATCCCGACACCGCATCTTCGTCATCATACGAAAAGCAAACGTGCCATATATCCTCTATGGTGTAGGTAACAGTATGCTCTTTACCTTCTTTATCTTTTCTTGTTTTGGCTGTCTGATAAACATAATCCTCCCAATTATCGCCAAAAACAGACTTTAACCTTCCTGAAACAGGACATACAGAAACATTTGTCCTGTCATCATAATTAATGGTTCCATGCTCTTTTGAAAGACTTATGTCTTTTGGCAAACATATCTCTTTCTCTATCCACTTGCGGATATCAGCAAACTCAAAGTCATTTACCAAAAGAAATTTATCTTTGTAAAGCTTTATCTTCTGGCTGGCTGTGAGTGTCTGCCAATCCTCGTCAATGCTTTTGCGGTATTTGATGTTGTTGATGAAAGAAAATGCACGATACTTCTCGTATTCCGGATGACTGATAGGACAACGTGGTTTTGCAGGTTCCAACGTACACTTGCCTACCTGTCCTTTCTGTGAACGTATAGGATTCTGGTAAAAGATTGTACCGTCATTACCTGTGCTGTATATCCGTCTGAAAAACTCTCCGTTGGCATCCAAGCCTTTCTGAAAATTGAAAATATATTCTATTTCATCTCTATACTGAGAACGTACTGCCTGATATTCACTGGCACGCACTCTTTTTTTATAATTAATAACTTAAGTTTCGCAAGTAAAGTGTAGCTCCTCAGGCGGCTGGTGTCAGCCTGTCGAAAGCCTGCTTCACAGCTTTGATTTGTTTATCGTTTGATATTACTTGTTCAGTCAGAACCATTGCATCACAGTTAAGTACCTCGGCAATGACGTTTATAACTTCTACAATCAGCAGCCAGATTTTTTCTGCTACTGAAAGTTCAACAGAGTTCTTTGAAATTTCAGCAAAGAGTCCTCCGATAGTTTCGTATGACTCATAGCGTTTGACATAACTGAGAATATTGTATTGCAGTACGCACAATGATATGCCTGCAATCTGTCCGGCGAAGTCTCTGCACTGGTTCTTTCCGAGTTTAAGATTTTGCTTCATCTCTTTGTGAGCCACTTCGATAACCCATCTTCTTGAGTAAAGTCTGAAGGCTTCTTTCGCATCAAGTTTCAAATCCGAGGTAAGCAGAGCATTCCAATTGCCGTTCTTGCCTCTTCTGTAGAAGAACAGGCAGACCTTAATGCTGGAGATTTTAGCAGAGACAGTTGCTGTGTAGTAACCGATTGAGCGGCTATACTTTACGTTCTTGGATTTCTGGAGAGCCTTGATAAGTTCAGGCGCTGTCTTGTTTCCAAGATCTGTCTCATACTTTGTCTTGCCCATCTTTATCATTCCGATAAGGTGGCATCCAAAGTGCCTTGAGACCACGAACTTCAAAAGTTCAGAGCAGGTAAACCAGCTGTCAACAAGAAGATAATCGAAACGTACACCCTCTATGATTGAGCGCTTGAGCATGCTGATGGCCGTCTCAATCTTACTTGCAAAATACTCAGCGCTACGCCTGGCAATACGCTCATCCCCTGAGTGTTCCTTACAATAGCGAGCCTCCGTCTGTTTCTTGGATAACCCCTGTGGCTTATCGCTTCGTTTTCCCTCCTCTCCAT
>ENA-ORKV01000608-ORKV01000608.1-human-gut-metagenome-genome-assembly--contig:-NODE-608-length-41167-cov-9.501119_pt1 | contig 41167 bp, 43 predicted proteins | sample MGYA00243058_ERZ508805 | MGnify/ENA primary metagenome ERZ508805 (study PRJEB26277, sample SAMN04329770) | human gut metagenome | biome: human-associated habitat | host: Homo sapiens | place: USA... | reverse complement strand
GTGACTCCTAGGGGAATCGAACCCCTGTTACCACCGTGAAAGGGTGGTGTCTTAACCGCTTGACCAAGGAGCCATATTAAGTGCTTCTTGTGTTTCAAATAAAATTTTAACACTTTTTCTCTTTCGGATAACTTGGCAGTTCTCCGCCGAGCACATAAACTATAATACCTAAAGAACAGATTTATGTCAACACATTTTTTTAAAAAATTTTTATTTTTTCTTTCTTTTTTATTTTTTATTAGTTTTTAAGCCCTTTAAAGCTTACTATTTACTAAAATTTTCTTTTATATAGAATCTATAAATTTTTATATTATATAGTTAATTTCCTAACTGAAATTAATTATGTTAATATTTATTTATATTCTTAATAAAGGAGATTTATTTTATGATTTATCATGATTGTTTAATAGTTGGTGGTGGAGCATCTGGAATTATTGCTGCTTTAGTTGCTAAGGATTTAGGAAAAGATGTTGCCATAATAGAAGGTACTGATAGAATTGGTAAAAAAATTTTAACTACAGGGAATGGACGTTGTAACATTTCTAATGTTAATATAGTGTCACCCTTTAGTAATTACAATAGTGAAAATAATAACTTTTTTAATTATTGTTTAGAAAATTTTTCTGTAGAAAATACAAAAAATTTATTTTTAACTTTAGGACTTCCAATAATAGAGTTAGAAAAGGGGAAATTATATCCTGAGTCTCTTCAAGCTTCATCAGTTGTGGATATATTAAAATTATCTTTAGAAGAAAAAAATATACCTGTATATACTAATTGTAAAGTAAAAACTATCCACAGAAAAAAAGGCTTTATTTTATCCACAGATAATGAAGAGTTTAATTTATTCACAGGTAAAAAACTTGCTTTAGCCTGTGGAGGAAAATCTGCAATTAAAACAGGTTCAGATGGCTCTGGTTTTAATTTAGCTAAAAATCTTGGACACTCTATAGTTACTCCTATTCCTGCTATTGTTCAATTAAAGCTAAATTATCCACATCTTAAAGCTTTATCTGGAATAAAATTTAATGGTAAAGCTTCTGTATTAATTAATAATAAAATTATACGTGAAGATGAAGGAGAAATTTTATTTACTGACTATGGAATATCAGGACCACCTATACTTCAACTTTCTGCAATTGCCTCAAAAGGAATATATAGACATAATAATGTGGAAATTAAAATAGATATGATGCCAGAAAAATCTAAAGAAGAAGTTGAAAACTTTGTTTATGGACATTTAGCTATGTTTAGTCATAGAAGTATTTTTAATGCTTTAATAGGAGTTATAAATAAAAAATTAATTCCTATATTTTTAAAAGATATAGGAATAACAAATATACATACACCTTGCTATGAATTAGATTGGAAATATACTTCATTAATAGCTAATAGGCTTAAGGAATGGACCTTTAAGTGCATAGATACAAATGGCTTTAATAACGCCCAATTAACCCAAGGAGGGATAAATACCAAAGATATAAAAGAAAACACTCTTGAATCAAAATTAGTTCCTAATTTATATTTTTGTGGTGAAATTCTTGATGTAAATGGGGATTGTGGTGGCTTTAACCTTCAATGGGCTTGGAGTTCTGGGCAATTAGTTGGAAATAGCCTTTAATAAGGCTATTTCTTTTTCCAATCCATTTCTAATTTAGTTAATTCTCTTCCATCATTACTCTTTATTAGATGAATTGTTTTTATTTCATTATCTTTTTCTTCTTTTACTTCAGTAAGTATAGTTACAACATCACCATACTTTGTTTCTTTTTCAAAAATTATCTTTGTTCTTGTTAAAGTATAATCCTTCATAATTTCTAATGGTACTGCTTCTAAAGCAATTTCAACATATTTAACATTATTCACATGTCCATTAGAATCTATGTCACTATATCTTATTTGGAATTGTTTTTCATTTGAAACTTCTTCAACCTTCATAACATCTTCCATTTCAACATCTCTAGGATTATTTTTATCTTCTCCATAAAGTTCATACTTTTCTTCTGGAATTCTTACAGGACGTCTTCTAGCAATACTTATAAAGAAAAATAAAGCAACTGCCTCTCCAAGAACTTCTCCTTCTGAACTTTTTATTGTATATCCTCTATATGCATAAAACTTTTTAAACCCTATAGATTGTGTTTCTATTGTTATAATATCTCTGTATTTAGGATACTTATTAATTTTTATATCATATTTATAAAAGACCCATACACATTTATCTTTTTCCACTAAACGCTCTATAGTATCTCCAACTTCTTCTGATTGAGAATTTCCAATGTCACACAAAAAGTTCATTATTGATGTCATTTTACATTTTAATGTATAATCTACATGTTCATATTGTACTTCATAGCTTTTTGAATACTTCTTACTCATATACCCTCCTAATTTTACAAAAAAGGTAGAGCATTTATACTACCCTACCTTAATTAATATTTATTACTTATTTAAAGCTTCTAATAATGCATCTAAATCAATTCCATGACCTAAAGCTGCTTCTTCTATAGATTCTCCTTGAGCTGAAGGACATCCAACACAAAACATTCCAAAATCCATAAATATTTCAGATTTAGCTATATCATTATTAACAACTTCACCTATTTTCATATCTTTAGTAATCATTAGAATCACTCCTTATCTTATAAAATTTTAAATTTCATTAACCTTCATAGTTTGATCTCTCTTTGGACCAACTGATATATAAGAAATTCTAGTTTCTGTAACTTCTTCTATTCTCTTTAAGTATTTCTTTGCATTTTCAGGTAATTCTTCATAACTTCTTGCATCAGCTACAGAATTATCCCATCCATCAAATTCTTCATATACAGGTTCACATAAAGCTACATCTTCTAAGCTTGCTGGGAAATAATCTATAACTTCTCCATTTAACTTATATCCTACACAAACCTTAATCTTATCAAGACCTGCTAATGTATCTATTTTAGTAACTGCTAAAGAAGTTAATCCACTTACTCTAGCTGCAGACTTAACAATAACTAAATCAAGCCATCCACATCTTCTAGCTCTTCCTGTTGTAACTCCATATTCATGACCATTTTGTCTTATCCATTCACCAGTTTCATCTTCTAATTCTGTTGGGAATGGTCCTTTTCCTACTCTTGTTGTATAAGCCTTTGCTATTCCAACAGCATTTGTTATCATTGCTGGTCCTATACCAACACCATTACTAACTCCACCAGCAGTAGTATTAGATGATGTTACATATGGATAACTTCCATGGTCTATATCTAGAAGCATACCTTGAGCTCCTTCAAATAATACATTTTTCTTTGCTTTTATTGAATTATACACAGCAACAGAAGTGTCCTTTACAAAAGGTCTTATCTTTTCTGCATATACCTTATAGTCGGCTAATATTTCTTCTACATCTAAAGCTTCTCCACCAAAAACCTTAGTTATATATGCATTTTTAGCTTCTACATTTTCTCTAAGTAATGCTTCAAAAACTTCTTCATGTAAAAGGTCACATACTCTTATACCACATCTTTCAACTTTATCAGTATAACATGGTCCTATACCCTTTTTAGTAGTACCAATATCATTCTTTCCTCTTGCCTTTTCTTTTAGTTCATCTAAAACTTTATGATAAGGCATGATTAATTGTGCTCTATCACTTATTATTAATTTTTCTGGAGTAACACTTACTCCTTCATTTTCTAAATAACCAATTTCTTCAAATAGGGCTTTAGGATCTACAACAACCCCGTTACCTATAACATTTAACTTATCATCATATAGTATACCTGAAGGTATTAAATGAAGCTTGTATTGTCTATCTCCAACTTCTACAGTATGACCTGCATTGTTACCTCCTTGAAATCTAACAACTACCTCTGCGTCTTCTGCAAGATAATCTGTCATCTTTCCCTTTCCTTCATCGCCCCATTGAGCTCCTAAAACAATAAATGCTGACATGTAATCATTAGCCTCCTTGTAAAAATATACTTATCCACCTTTCATAGTAGCAAACTGTACTTAATAGGTCAACTATAATGTCGAATATTTTTTTGCAAAAGTTTAAAATAATTCGTATAATATACTTGTTATATAAAAATTTAACAAAAATCTTTGTAATTTATAAAGTAAAAAATTTTTACTTTATTTTATAAAATAAACTATTAAGGAGTGTTTTTAATGACCATTTATGAAGAATCTTTAAAATACCATGAAAAGCTAAGAGGAAAAATTGCAATAAACTCATTAGCTAAAGTAAATAACGCTAATGACCTTAGCCTTGCATATACTCCAGGAGTAGCTGAACCTTGTAGAGAAATACACAAAGACCCTTCAAAGGCTTATATATACACAAGAAAGTGGAACAATGTAGCTGTAATATCTGATGGTACTGCTGTTCTTGGTCTTGGAGATATAGGACCTTTAGCTTCTTTACCTGTTATGGAAGGAAAATGTGTATTATTTAAAGAATTTGCAGATGTTGATGCTTTTCCAATAGTTCTAGATACTAAAAATGTTGATGAAATAGTTGAAACTATTGTAAGAATTTCTCCATCATTAGGAGGCATAAATTTAGAAGATATATCTGCTCCAAGATGTTTTGAAATAGAAAGAAAATTAAAAGAAAGATTAGATATTCCTGTTTTCCATGATGACCAACATGGTACTGCTATTGTAGTTCTTTCTGGAATAATTAATGCATTAAAAGTTGTAAAAAAGAACTTAACTGACTTAAAGGTAGTTATAAATGGTGCAGGTTCTGCAGGTACTGCAATTTGTAAGCTTCTTCTTTCATCTGGTGTAAAAAATATTGTAATGTGCGATATTAATGGAGTTATACATGAAGGTGGAATTTTACCTAATGACAATTTAAAAGAACTTGCTAAAATAACAAATCCAAATAAAGAAACTGGTCTTTTAAAAGATGCTATAAAAAATGCAGATGTATTTATAGGTGTTTCTGCTCCTAATATAGTTTCTAAAGAAATGGTAGCTTCAATGAATAAAGATGCTATACTTTTTGCTATGGCAAACCCTACTCCTGAAATATTCCCAGAAGATGCTCTTGAAGCTGGAGCTAAAGTTGTTGGAACTGGACGTTCAGACTATCCAAACCAAATCAATAATGTATTAGCTTTCCCTGGAATATTTAGAGGTGCTTTAGATGTTAGAGCAAGTGAAATAAATGAAGAAATGAAAGTTGCTGCTGCCTATGCCATTGCAAATTCAATCTCAGAGGATGAAATAACAGCAGAAAACATAATTCCTAAGGCATTTGACCTTAAAGTTCAAAAAGCTGTTGCAGAAGCTGTTAAAGCAGCTGCAATTAAAACTGGAGTTAACAAAATTTAAACTTTAACTTAATTCAAAAATATTAGATTCCTTATATTTATTCAGTCGTTCCGTCGACAGGCTCCAAGTCACGCCTTCATAAAATAAGGAATCTAATATTTTATTAAGCAAAATTAAATTTATTAAACAATGTTTATTACTTAGCAATTTTAAAAACCTTATAAAAACTAAGTTTTATGATATATTTTTTTATAAGTGTAAGCTTTTTAATATTTTTGAACTAAGTTAAAATTATAAAATATTACATGTTTTGTGATTTTTCTGAGCATTTTATTACAGCTTGCATTGCTGCATTTCTAAAGCCAAGGCTTTCTAGTACCTCAACAGCTTCTATTGTTGTTCCTGCTGGTGAGCATACCATGTCTTTTAATTCTCCTGGATGTTTTCCTGTGTCTAATACCATTTTAGCAGAGCCTAAAACACTTTGTGCTGCCATTTTGTAAGCTTTTGCTCTTGGGATACCCATTTTTACTGCTCCATCTGCCATAGCTTCTATAAACATAAATACATAAGCTGGTGAGGAACCACATAATCCAGTAAAGGCATGAAAATCTTTTTCTGCAAGTTCAACACATTCTCCAAAGCTAGAAAACATATCTAAAGCAAATTTTAATTCTTCTTCAGATACATTTTTATTTGGACAAACCCCAGACATTGCTTCTCCAACAAGTGCTGGAGTGTTTGGCATTGTTCTTATAACCTTAGCATCACTGCCAAGCCATTCTTCCATATTAGAAATGCTTATTCCAGCTGCTATTGTTATTATAAGTTTATCCTTTGTTAATTCTTCTTTTACCTCTTCAACAACATTTTTATACATATTAGGCTTTACTGCAAATACTACTATATCAGAATTTTTAGCCACATATTTATTATCTGTTGTTCCAAAAACATCAAAACTATTTTTTATCTTATCCACTGAAGCTTGTGTTCTAGCAGAAACTATTATATCTTCTTTCTTTTGAAAACCAGATTTAATAAGTCCACCTACCATAGCACTTCCCATATTTCCACAACCAATAAATCCTATCTTTTTACTCATTTTATCATGCCCCCATTTATTACTCTTTATGTGTAACTTCCAAATTACCAAATTTACTATATTGACCAAGCCAAGCTAGCTTTACTGTTCCAACTGGACCATTTCTTTGCTTAGCTATAATACATTCAGCAATGTTTGTGTCTTCCGTTTCTTTATTGTAATACTCATCTCTATATAAAAACATAACAAGGTCAGCATCCTGTTCTATAGACCCTGATTCTCTTAAATCTGAAAGCATAGGTCTGTGGTCTGCTCTTTGCTCAGGTGCACGAGAAAGCTGTGATAAAGCTATAACAGGACATTCCATTTCCTTTGCAAGTGCTTTAATAGACCTTGATATTTCAGATACTTCTTGTTGTCTGCTTTCATTTGAAGAACCAGACATTAATTGAAGGTAGTCAATAACTATTAAATCTATACCATATTCTAATTTTAATCTTCTGCACTTAGAACGCATTTCCATAACTGTTACACCAGCAGTATCATCAATATATATCTTTGCCTTTGACAAAGGTCCTGTTGCTCTAGCTATATTTTCCCAATCTTTATCATCTAAAGCACCTGTTCTAAGCTTAAGCATATCAACATTAGCTTCAGAACATAATAACTTATATGCTAATTGTTCCTTAGACATTTCTAAAGAAAATACCACAACACTTTTACCTTCTCTTAAAGCTGCATGTTCTGCAATATTTAAGGCAAAAGTTGTTTTTCCCATTGATGGTCTAGCAGCTATTAAAACCATATCTCCCTTTTGAAATCCAGAAGTTTTTGCATCTAAATCAACAAACCCTGAACCAACTCCAGTAATTTCACCTTTATTGTTAAATAATCTTTCAATTTCAAGAAATCCTCTTTCTAAAACTACATTTAATGGTTCAAAGTCACTAGTAGTTCTTTTTTCTGCTATATCAAAAATCTTTTTTTCTGCACCTTCTAATACCTCTTCTACTTCCCCTTGTTTATTATAACTATCTTCAATTATTGAAGTAGAAGCCCTTATTAATTTTCTAAGTATAGATTTTTCTTTTACAATTTTTATGTATGCAGATAAATTAATTGTAGTAAGCAATGAGGAACTTAACTCTGAAACATAAGTTACCCCACCTGCTTTTTCTAACTTTTCAGTAGCCTTTAATCTTTCTAGCAAAGTAACAAGGTCTACTGGCATATCATCTTTAAACATTTCAGAGATGGTCTTAAAAATAACCTTGTGACCATCTCTATAAAAATCATTTTCTTCAAGCTTCTCAATAGCTTCCACAACAGCATTTTTATCTGTAATCATAGACCCTAATACACTCTGCTCTGCTTCTATGCTTTGAGGTAAGCTTCTCATTATTGGAGCGTCCAAAAAATTAACTCTCCTTTCTTATTTAATCAAATATTATTTCTAATAATTCATCAATATTATTTATAGCTTTTACTTCTATATCATCTAATCCTTGAGGAATTTCTTTTTCATTATCTTTTGGAATTAACACTAATTTTATTCCATTTCTTCTAGCACCATAAATTTTTTCAAATATTCCTCCCACAGGCTTTACTTTACCTCTTAAAGATATTTCCCCTGTTACTGCAATATCTTGTTTTACAGGCTTATTTAATAATGCACTAATTACACAGGCTGTTATTGCTGCACCAGCTGAAGGTCCATCAATTTTTCCTCCACCTATTACATTAACATGTATATCAAAATCCCTTATATCCTTGTCTGTAAACTTTCTAATAACAGAGGCTGCATTATATACAGAATCCTTTGCCATACTTCCAGCAGTTTCATTAAACCTTACTGTTCCACAACCTTTTTTCTTTGCAGGGAATACTGCTGATTCTATTTCTATTGTTGAACCTATAAATCCACTTACTCCTAAACCATAAATATGACCTACTTCTTTTTCAGATAAATTAGCTAATCTTTCAAATGGAATATATCTTCCTACAGCAATTACTTCTTCAACATCTTTAAGCCTTATTTCAAAACCTTCAGCCTCTGTTCTATTTTCAGAATATAATGCTAATCCATAAGCATCAGTTAAAATATTTACAGCTTTCCTTCCTTCAATTGTATATCTACTTATTAATTCTGCAGCACCCTCTTCAAGTTTAACATTTAATTTAGCAGCTGCATTTTCTACTATTTCTTCTATATCCTTTGCAGATAATGGCTCAAAATAAACCTCAGTACATCTAGACCTTAAAGCTGGATTAATTTCTGAAGGTTCCTTTGTTGTAGCCCCTATTAAAACAAAATCAGCTGGAGCTCCATTTTCAAATAAATATTTTATATATTTAGGTATATTTTCATCATCTGGATCATAATAAGATGATGAGAATTCTACTCTCTTATCTTCAAGAACCTTTAATAATTTATTTTGAAGTATATTATCTAATTCTCCAATTTCATCTATAAATAATATTCCACCATGTGCATCAGTAACTAAACCAAGCTTTGGTTCTGGAATACCTATTTCTGCAAGGTCTCTTTTACTTCCTTGATATATAGGGTCATGTACTGAACCTAATAAAGGATTTGTTATTTCTCTAGGGTCCCATCTTAAAGTTGTACCATCAACTTCAATAAATTTAGATTCACTATCAAAAGGAGTAAATGAAAGTTTCTTTACTTCTTCTAATGCAAGTCTTGCAGCTGTTGTTTTACCAACTCCTGGAGGCCCATATAAAATAATATGTTGTGGATATGGAGAAGAAAGTTTTGATATAAGAGATTTTATAGCTCTTTCTTGACCAACAATTTCACTTAATGATTCTGGTCTTACAAACTTCATTATATTCTTACTTACAACTCTTTGGTCCATATGAACAAGGTTATTGTATTTCTTTTTAGTTTTTTTATTTTCAATACCCTTTTCTTTTTTAATAACAGAAAGCCTTACATCATCAATGTATTTTTCTTGTTTTTCCATAATAGTTGCTTCTACTTTTTCTTCAATTCTTCCCTTTACAACCCTTTGAGCAACATGTTCTATTATATATTCAATAGCTAAAGATAATTTATCTTTTATTTCTTCTTGTTTTGGAATGCTATCTATAGCCTTTCCATCTGATACTATCATAAGAAGAGCATATGTTTTTTCACATATGTCTTGAGATTTCATATATTTTTGAAGCTTAAACTTTACAATTCTTGCTCTTATAGTTCCTTTATCAAAAACAGTATCAAGATTTTCAAGTAATACTGCTACTTGAATTTCTGGAGATAATCCATTTTTAAGTATTAATTCTAAAAATTCTTCTTGATTCTTCAAGTTCAATATTATTCCTCCTTATTTTTCTGGAACAATCATTAACTTCATCTTTGTTGAAACTTCAGGATATAATTTCACTTCAATTTCATATGTTCCAGCTAACTTTATTGTATCCATAACAATTTTTTTCTTTTCAACTTCTACTTTGTATTGTGTTTTTATTAATTCTGCTACATCCTTGCTTGTTATTGCACCAAAAAGCTTATTGTTTTCTCCAGTTTTTACTGTAAGCTTTAATTCTTTACCCTTTAATTCTTTTGCAAGCTTTTGAGCTGCTTCTAATTCTGCAAGTTTTTGCTTTCTTTCATTTTCCTTTTTATTATTTAAGATATGAAGATTTGAATCAGTTGCTTCCTCTGCTAATTTTCTAGGAAATAAATAATTTCTTGCATATCCATCTGATGTGTTTATAACATCACCCTTTTTACCTATTTTCTTAACATCTTGTAATAATATAACTTTCATTACTGTTCACCTATCCTTACATGTTTATTTATTGATTCTTTTAGTTTTATTATGGCTTGTGACATAGTAGCATTTTCAAGTCTTGCACCTGCTATATTCATATGTCCACCACCACCAAGTTCTTCTAATATAACTTGAACATTAATATCATCAACAGACCTACCACTAATATAAATGTCATCTTCTATTCTTGCAAGTACAAAACTTGCAAAAATTCCTGATATATTAAGTAATTCATCTGCTGCCTTTGCAACTATAACATTATTTACATCATTAGGGCAAATAGCTATTGCTATATTGTTTTTAGGGTCCACTTCTGCTGATTTAATTGTATCTGCTATAAGTACAAAATCCTCTAAGTTATCTGTAACCATCTTCTTAGCTTCTATTGTATCTGCACCTTGACTTTTTAAAAATGAAGCTGCATCAAAGGTTCTTACACCTGTTTTAAAAGAAAACCCTTTAGTATCCATATAAATACCTGCAAGTAATCCATTTGCTTCTATATTTGTTAATTGAGGTTTATCAACTATATATTGTAAAATTTCTGTCATCATTTCTGAGGTAGATGAAGCATAAACTTCTATATAGTTTAATAAGGTTCCTACTATTATATCAGGACTGCGCCTATGATGGTCTATTATAACCTTCTTTCTAGCTTTTTCAACTATTGATACATGATCCACATAGCTCTTATTGTGAACATCTACAATAATTACTAATGTATCATTATCTAATTCTCTTTCAGCTTCTTCCCTATCTATTATTAATGTTTTGTATACATCATCTTGAAGTAATTTTTCATAGAAATACTCTATAGAAGCATTTCCACTATTTAATATAATATTACTTTCTTTACCTAACTTCCTTACAGTTGAAGCTAAAGCAATAGCAGAGCCTAAGCAATCCATATCTGGATTTTTATGTCCTATTATATATACCTTGCTACTTTCATATATTAATTCTTTAAGGGCATGAGATATTACTCTAGCTCTTACTCTTGTTCTTTTTTCAATTTCTTTGGTATTCCCACCAAAAAACTTTATTTCATCTCTATTTTTTATAACAACTTGGTCTCCACCTCGACCAAGAGCAAGTTCTTTAGCTAATGTAGCAAAAGTATCATTTTCCATTGGAGAGTCTCCACCTCTTCCAATTCCCATGCTTAATGTAACTTCAACTTTACTTCCTCTATTAATATCTGATATTTCATCTAATATTGGGAAGTTTTCTTCTATTTGTTCTTCTATATATTTATCTTGAACAGACAATACATATTTGCTATTATCATATTTCTTTATCATGGCATTAAGCTTATGAGCATATGTATTTATCTTTCTTTGAATTTCTGCTATTAATAAAGGTCTATCATTTTCTTCAGTGATTTCTAAAACATCATTTAAATTATCAACTTCAAGTAATATTATACTTTCTTTTGCACTTTCAGCTTCAATTAGTTCCCCCATATCATTAAAATATATAATAGCAAAGATTTGGTTATCATGCTTTATTTTTTTACTATATACTTTATAAAAAGTTCCATTATATTTAATTGTTTTATATGGGGAATCTTCATCTTTTAATAATGCTTCAAAGTCTAATCCTCTAGCTATACTTGCAATATTCTTTCCTAATATGTTATTTTTATTATTTATTAATTCAGAAAATCTTTCATTAAACCAAACCATTTCTCCTGAATATCTTATAATAACAATAGGAAAAGATAAATTACATACATTTCCTTCTATATTCTTATTTATCTCTTTACAGAACCCATTAATATCTTGTTGTTTTTTTAAATAACAATTTAATGTATAAAAATTATCCACAAGATATATACAGAACATAATTATCCCCTCAATTTTATGTCCTGTAAAATAAAAAATTAATGATAGAGATATTAATAGTATGGATTTTAGATAAATCTTAAACATCTTAAGTTTCTCCATAAAAATATCCTCCTAATAAGATACTAATCTCTCCTATTACTTATATATTTTTTTAATTCACTAAGGCTTTTACCTTCTTTTTCAACTTCATCTTCTGCCTTTATTCCTAAGTCTAACTTACCTTTTATAGTATGGTCAATTTCTGATAAGGGATAACCTAGTTTTCTTCCTAATACATATAATATTATTATAGCCCCAGAAATACAATCTAAAATTGCATCTTGGGCTACATTAGTGCCTTTAGTTAATAACCTAAAGAATTCACCTATAATACATAGTAATTGAGCTTTTAAATTTTCTATCATCTTAACATTACCCATTATGTTAAGCTCTTTTCGCTTCATAGAAATCACCCCTAAACCTCTCTATATATATTTTAAATTCTTTTACCTATTAATGCAACCACAGAGAGAAAAATTTTCCATATTTTTCAAAAATATTGTTGGGTTATTACTTTTTTTAAAGGAATATATAAATTTTTATATAGAAAAAAGAGTATCGAAAATTCGATACTCTTAAAATCTAATAAGCTAGATTGCATTTTACTCAGTTGTAAATGGTAATAATGCTATGTTTCTTGCTCTCTTAACTGCTGAAGTTAATTCTCTTTGGTGCTTAGCACATGTTCCAGAAATTCTTCTTGGTAAAATCTTACCTCTTTCTGTAACATACTTTCTTAACTTAGCTATATCTTTATAATCTATAAATTCAGCTTTATCAGAACAAAAAGCACATACTTTTCTCTTAGATCTTCTCATCTTTCCGCCTGGTCTCTTTGCGTCTCTCATTGAAATTTTCCTCCTTACCTTTTGAATTTTTTAAAATGGCATATCTCCGTCATCTACTGGAGTTATGTCATCATTAAAGCTATCTCCACCAAATCTATCATTAGCTGGAGCTGAATAGCCAGAATTTCCGTTATTATTGTTAAATGAATCATTACTTCTAGCAGCACTGCTGTTACCACCTATGAAATCAAATGAATCTACAGCAACATCTGTTGTGTATCTTTTTGTTCCATCTTGAGCATCATAACTACCAGTTCTAATGCTTCCTGATACAGCTATTTCTCTGCCTTTAGTTAGATATTGCGCTATAGTTTCTGCAGTTTTTCCAAAAGCTACACATCCGATAAAATCAGTTTCATCCTTCTTAAATGGTCTATTTACTGCAACAGTAAATCTACATACTGCAGAACCACTGCCTGCTGCAAATCTTAATTCAGGATCTTTTGTTAATCTTCCTACAAGAACAACCTTATTCACAACAATACCTCCTATGCTTCTTCCTTAACTATGATGTGTCTTATAACACCATCAGTAATTCTGAATATTCTATCTAATTCACTTGGTAATTCAGCTGGTGCAGTAAAGTTAACTAATGTATAGTAACCTTCGTTTACTTTTGCGATTTCGTAAGCAAGCTTTCTCTTACCCCATTCATCAACATTTTCAACTGTTCCTCCACCATTTTCTATAACACCCTTAAACTTTTCGATGCTTGCCTTAACTGCTTCTTCATCGAATGATGGGTCTAGTATAAATATAGTTTCGTACTTTTTCATCAAATTCACCTCCTCTGGACTTAACGGCTGTATCATTTAATACAGCAGGACTTCAAGTACTCATTTTATCATCTAAACTTATATTTTGCAAGTTTTTTTTGCTCTTTTTAATTCCTTTATTTTTAATTATTATCAGCCTCATTTTCTGTTACTGCTGACTTTATAATTTTTTTTGTTCCTTTTACAAACTTTGACCTTGGTATCATTACTATTCTTCCACATCCAGTACACTTTATCTTTATATCTGCACCTAGACGTATAACCTCAAAATTATACTCTCCACAGGGATGTTTCTTTTTCATTTGTATTATATCCCCTAAATTAAAGTTTTCTACCATCAAATCTCCTCCTCATTTTATTTATCTTTGTTAATTATTTCTGTTTTAGGATATGGAATTTCTATTCCTGCTTTATCTATTGCTTCTTTTAATTTTTTACGTAAGTCTCTTTCCATTTTCCATTGACTTAAAGGCTTACTTCTTCCAGCAACTCTAATTGTTATACCATAAGCATTTAGAGAGGTTACTCCCCACACTTCTATTGGTTCTTTTATATCCTTATTTTCTTTTTCAAATATTTTACATTCCTTAGTTATAACATCTATTGCCCTATTTATATCTTCTTCATATGCTATCTCTACATCAACTAAAAATCTTATATTACCCTTTGAATGATTTGTTACTTCTGTTACTGAACCATTAGGTATTAAATGAACATCTCCATTTAAATCTTTTATAATAGTTGTTCTAAGTCCCATAGTTTCAACTATGCCACTAAATTTTCCTATTGTAACATAATCACCTACTCCATATTGGTCTTCAAATAAAATAAAAAATCCGTTTATAACATCTTTAACTAAACTTTGAGCTCCAAAACCTACTGCAAATCCACCTACACTGGCTAAGGCTACAGATACTCCCTTAAACATATCTGAAAAAATTAATGCTGCTCCTACAAAATAGGTTATATACTTTAATGCACTTTTTAAAACTCCACCAATTGTTTTAGCCTTTTGGTCATTAATAGAAAATACAGCCTTACTTTTTATTTGATTTTTAACAAACTTATCAATAATCTTATTTCCTATTTTAATAGCTAGATACATTAAAAATAATATTATACTAATTTTTATACATTCATTTATTATATTTTCTATTGTAGAAAACTTAATTAAAAACTTTCCTATACTTATTCCAGTTTTATCAGTATCTATTGAAAATAAATTCATTATATATCAGCCTGCCTTTACTTTATTTGAACAAATCCATTTTCATTTTTTCTAAATACATTTTTATATGTTACAATTTCATCTTTAATAATGGATTTTATCTCTCCCTCTTCTTCAATTTCAAATCTTGTACATATTCCACAACTTTGAGTTATTGAAGTTGGGGTTGGCATTATTTTAAACTTAAATCCTTTTTCATTAAAAATACGCTCTGCTTCCATTGCATCAAAGGTATTTTTATATATTATTATAAAGTACTCCATTTCTCCTCCTGCTAGTTTAAATCCTTTTATAAAAAAACTAATATCATATTTCTTCAATATTAAGTTTATCAAAAATATCCTTTGAATTATATCCTTTTGTGTAATAAGCTCCTAACATATTTATTATAGATGACTTTCCAAATCTTCTAGGCTTTGTTATACAAACATAATTATCTGACGTATTTATTAAATTGTTTAACCTATCTATTATCATAGATTTATCTACAAAATACTTTGAGGCTAACAATTTTTTATAATTTATAAGAGCTCCATTTGTATTTAGATAAATAGACATAAGTAAAACCTCCTTTAATTCTTATCTAAATTATATAATAGTTCATTGTTCCTCATTTTACTCTTCTTTATTATTTTTATGCAAATTTTCTTTTTTCCTTTGTCTTAAAGTAGTATTTACTGCTTTTTTTACTATTTTATATTCCTTTTTATATTGCCAATATTTTTTAATCTCATCACAATCAACAAGCCAAGTTTTACTAACTTTCTTTATATTTAAAAGTTCTCCATTTTGACAAAACTTTTTTATTGTATTTTCATTTATTTTTGTTATTTCCGAAGCCTCTTTTATACTCACCAAAAAAGTAAGTTTATTTATTATTTCTTCTAAAAATATATTATTGATTTCTTTTTCAAGAATTGAAAAATTATTTTCCTTATCAAAACCAAATCTAAAGTCACATATATCACTACTTAATATATCTCCTTCTAACTTTTCCATATTAAATATGAAACTTCTATATTTTTTAACATCTAATAGTCTTGATGTTATTTTTAACAAATGTTTTATTCCTTCTTTATATGTAACAGTTTTTTTTGTGCCAATAAATAGTTTTCTTATACTTTTAAAGTTTTTAAATTTTTTTTCATTATTTAAATCTAATATTCTCATTAAAGCTATTAACATATAGGCAATTTCCTTAATCAAAACACTATAAATTAAAATAAACCCTTCAAAATCTAAACCTATAGCTGTAGGCTTTTCTATTTGTTCAGCATTATATAACATACTTTTAGCAGATAATGGCTTATTATTAATTACATTATTGTTAGAGTTTCCTATAAGTTTATACATATATAATCCAGACTTAAGCACTATTAAATCCAATCTAGAAAATTCACTATTAAATTCATATTGAATATAAGGAAGTCCTTTAGGAAACCTATCTTTATTAGTCATAAAAGGATTATTATGATATTCTTTAAAAGTATTATATCCTTTATTCATTAAAAGTTCAGAATGAATATAATCTTGATTTCCATAACTTAAAATAGTATACTTAGAATTGAACCAATAGATATTAGGAAGTATCTTTTTCCCAATATTTAAAATTTCTTCGCTTTCTTTATTCATAAAATTCACTCCTAGATTTCTATATTTTTATTATTAGTAAAAAATATTCTACTTATATATCATTATTACTAGCTTTAAATGAGTAATTTCATATCTATAACGATATCATATCGGTATCGATATATCAATAACTTTTTTTAAACAAAAAAGAGCCATTTAAAATAGCTCTATTTATCTCTCCTAATTTTCTTCAAAAGTCATGTAGTATGCATTTACATACCATCCACCATTTCCATCATTAAACACTCTTACACGCACTGCACCTATATAAATAGAATCATGTGTAAGAGAACTATCAAATACATTCATCCAGTATTGACTATCTTCAGTTTTTGTGTTGAAATAATAAGGACCTACAACTGCGGTTGGACCATTCATACTTCCATCTAAATGACTTACCTTTATGGTTCCAGCTGCAGGTATTTCCCCTCTATCTACTATAGATTTAAATTCGTCTAAACCGTAAAGGTTTACAGTTTCGATTCCGTTATTTATTAGGACTTGGTTTAGCCATGATGTCATTTCTGCATTGTATGTTCCAGCTGCTGGGTTGTTTGGTTTTGGCTTCTCAGGTTCTGGTTGAGGTTTAGGAGCTTCCTCTTGAGGTTTCTGAGAAGGTTGTTGTTCTGCTGGTTGAGAAGGTTTCTGTTCAGACTGACTTGGTTGAGAAACCTCTTCTTTTGGTAAACTTTTTTGTTGTTTACTTTCATTAGGAGTTTCTTGTAACTTATTATCACTTGTAAACTCTTCCTGAGTTTGATTTTCTTCTTCTACCTCATCTATTGTTTTATTCTCATTATTATTATCATCTTTTTTCATTTCTTTTTCTAAATCAGCAGTTTTTGTTTCTTTCTCATAATTATTATTTTCTTTAGAAGTTAAGCTTGATGTTTCTATATTAGAAAACTTATTCATTGAAATCTCTTTAACAGCTGTAGCAGTCTCTTTTAAATTACTGTCATTATTAGTTTTTGAAGCAACTGCCACTCCTCCTGCTACTAATGTTGTGCAAACAACTCCTCCTGCAATAATTTGTGGAATAGTAGCCCCTTTAATTCCAGCTGATATTTTAGAAACTATGTTTTTACAATAAGAAACTATATTTTTATTATTAGCTTTAAACAATTCCTTCTTTTCACCTATCTCTTTACAAACTCTTTCATTATTATTATTTACTTTTTCTAATCCTTGACTTTTTACTTTTAATTCCTTTCTAATTTTTCCTAACACTAAAGCTGATGCTTCATTTGGTATCTTATACTCTTTTGCAGCTTCTCTTAACAAAACAGAAAGAATAGAAATTCCTGATAGTGAATGAAGTTTTGTTCCTTTTTTTTCATATTTTTCTATAGATGCTTTTAATATATCTCTTGACTTAAATAGTCTTGATTTTATAGTACCTTGAGAACACTCTAATATTTCTGAAATATCTTTTATTGATTTTTCTTCATAATAGAAAAGCATTATAACCATTTTTTGAACTTCTGAAAGGTTTTTATCTATTATATTTAAAATTATTTCTCTTTTTTCTTTACTTTCTATATATTCATGAGGAATAAATTCATCATTAAGTTCTTCCATATCAAAATATTCATCATCATATTCTTCATTTTCTTTAGAAAGTAATACTTCCTTATTTTTAGCTAAAAAGTTTTTACATTTATTAATTGCAATAACCTTTTGCCATTTAAAAAATGTTCTATAATCCTTTAAAGTAGAAAGTTTTTCAAATACAGTTATAAAAGTATCTTGCATTATATCTAAAGCATTTTCATGATTATTTAATACTCTCATACAGAAAAAATAAACATCATTTTTACTTTCATTATAAAGACTTTCTATAGCTTTTTCATTTCCTTTTTTAGCATCTTCAATTAAATTTTTTAAAATTTTTTCTTCCATTTCTATTAGTCCCCCATATAATCTCTTATTAAACTTTTCCTTTTAATTTTTCTTTATATATTACAGACAACTTAGGTTATATAAAGGTTCATTTTTTTTAAAACTTTTTATAAAATGTTTCACGTGAAACATTTTGCAATTTAAATTTAACATATTGATGTAACTTTTCCAATTTAAATTCTTTTATTATTGGAATTAATATATCTTTATTTTATAATAAAATAAGTATTATTTGAAAAATTTATGGAGGACTTTTTTATGGAAGTTTATTTAGATAATGCAAGTACAACTTTTCCTAAACCTAAAGTTGTTGCAGATTCAATTTATAATTATTTAGTTAATATTGGTGGAAATGCCAATCGTTCAAATTATTCAAATGCCTTAGAAAGTAGTAGGGAATTATTAAAAGCTAGAATGAACTTAGCTAGTTTTTTTAATTTTCATAAACCAGAGAATGTTATATTTACTAATAATATAACTACCTCTTTAAATATATTAATAAAAGGAATCTTAAAATCAGGAGACCATGTTATATCTTCTACTATGGAACATAATTCAATACTTCGTCCTTTAACAGAAATGATTAATTCATTAAATGTTAAGGTTGATTTTATTAAAGCTTCTCCTTTAGGATTTATAGAACCTAATAATATTAAAAAAGCTATTAAGCCTAATACAAAATTAGTTATTTTAGCTCATGGTTCAAATGTTACAGGCTCAATACAAGAATTAAAAACAATAGGAAAACTTTGTAAAGAAAATAATATATTTTTTATAATAGATACTGCTCAAACAGCAGGAAGTGTAAAAGTGGATATGAAGGAGTTAAATGCAGATGCTCTTGCTTTTACAGGTCATAAAAGTCTTTTAGGTCCTCAAGGTACTGGTGGATTTATAATAAATGATAAGTTAAATGAATGTTGCTCCCCTTTATTTACTGGTGGAACAGGTAGCCTTTCTCATTCATTAACTCAGCCTGATTTTTTACCAGATAAATTTGAAAGTGGAACTTTAAATATGCCAGGCATAATAGGTTTATCAAAAGCTATTGAGTATATAAATTCTGTAGGTTTATCTACCATAGAAGAACATAATAAAAGTTTAAGACATAAATTGTTTGAAGGTCTAAACAATATAAATAATATAACTACATATGGTTCTATAGCTAATTCAACTACCTGTATTTCCTTTAACTATAAGAACATAGACCCTGCAGAAATAGGATTTTTTCTAGAGGAACATGGAATTAAAACAAGATGTGGTCTTCATTGTGCTCCTCTTGCTCATAAAACAATAGGAAGTTTTCCTAAAGGTACAATAAGATTAAGCTTAAGTTACTTTAATACCATTGAAGAAATTGACTATACCTTATCTGTAATAAACAAATTAAATAAGAAATTATAAAATTTTTTATATGAATAAAAACCTTCTTTATGGAGAATACTATTTCTAAAAGGAGGTTTTTGCTTTGATTTCCATTAATTCATATTTTCCAAATGCTTATATTGAAGTTGAAAAATATCTTTCTAACAATTTAAAAAATATAATAAATAGTAAAAGAGCTATTATATTTTTATGTATTGGTACTGATAGGTCTTCTGGTGATTCTCTTGGTCCTTTAATTGGATATAAATTGAAATCTATTAAAAATAGTAAATTTTATATTTATGGTTCACTAGAAAATCCTATTCACTCTTTAAATATAGAACAAATTATTGAAAAAATTTATGCCTCTTTTAAAGACCCCTTTATAATAGCAATTGATGCCTCTTTAGGAGATGCTAAAAATGTTGGGAAAATCTTTATAGAAAAAAAGCCCCTTTATCCTGGAGCTGCATTAAATAGAACATTAACCCCCATTGGTCATATTAGTATTGTAGGGGTAGTTAATGTTTTAAGTAAATCAGAATTTATAATATTACAAAACACAAGACTTTATACAGTAATGACCTTAGCTGATTCTATATCCCAAGGAATAAGTTCTTTTATAGATAAAAGCTTGTCAAATAATTTTTCAAATGAAAAAATGTAGTTGTAAATTATAACTTACAACTACATTTTTTCTTATAGACTATTTTCTGTGCTCTTTGAAGCTTCATTTAATACTTGCTTTTCTTCTTCTGATAAATCGTATCTTGATATTCCTTTATCTACTGGTTTAGCATATGTAACACTTTCTTCTCTTCCATAAATTCCAGTTAATAAAACTCCATCATTATTTCCATCTAATATTGCTATAGAAAAGCTTAAATCACTTCCTACATTTTCAAAAGCTTTGTATCTCATAATTGCTACCTTTTGAACACAACTTTGCATTTTTGTATTTAGTTTTTCACATGCTTCCATTGCTTTTTTTGAATTTTCATTAGCTTGTTCTATATTTTCTATTTCTTTAACTATAAGAGATTCTATATTCTTTCCATTTGTCCCTCTCATAAATTTTCTATACTTTCTTTCTAGATTGCTTAATGATTTAAATAGCACTATAACTAATATTAATAATAATATAACTATTATCCCTAAAATTCCTATTATGTATGGTACAAATTCATTGAAACTATTTAAAAAATCTTCCACTCTAAATTTCCTTCCTTTCTATTTTAAAAATGTTTCACGTGAAACATTTTATAATTTTAAATATTAATTATATCTAAAATTCTTTGCAAATCTTCTTCTGAATAATATTCTATTTCTATTTTACCCTTATCTTTTTTATAGCTTAATTTTATCTTAGTTCCAAAATGGGATTGAAGTTTTTCTTCTATATCTTTGTAATATATATTATCTTCATCATTAACTTCTTTATTATCTTTTTTCTTCTTATCAGTAGAATATACCTTTTTTATTAATTTCTCAAGTTCTCTTACAGATAACCCTTCATCAATTATCTTTTGTGCAATTGTATATTGAAGTTCTCCATCATTTATTGAAAGAAGTGTCCTTCCATGACCTTCTGATAAAACACCTTCAATAATATATTCCTTTACTCTATCATCTAAATTTATAAGCCTCATACAGTTAGTTATGGTTGTTCTAGATTTTCCTATTCTTTTACTTAACTCTTCTTGAGTAAGTTTAAATTCATCTATTAACCTTTTGTATGCTAAAGCTTCTTCAATTGGATTTAAATCTTGCCTTTGAATATTTTCAATTAATGATACCTCTAAAACTTCTTTTTCTGTAATATCCATAATTATAGCTGGAACTTCCTTAAGTCCTGCCATTTTTGCAGCTCTCCATCTTCTTTCCCCTGCAATAATAACATAATCCTCATTTTCCTTCATAAGAATTAAAGGTTGAATTATTCCATGATGTTTTATTGATTCTGCAAGTTCTGCTATTCTTTCATTGTCAAAAGATTTTCTTGGTTGTTCTGCATTACTTTTTATTTTGTTTAATGGTATTAGTAACTTACTATTTTCATTTGTCTCTTCTTCATTTTCTGATATTAATGCCCCTAATCCTTTTCCTAACCCAAACTTTTTAGCCATGTAACCCTCCTTAATTTTGTTTTTCTAAAAATTCTTTAGTAAAGTCTAAATAAGCCTTTGCCCCTTTACATTTTTCATCATATAACATTATTGGTAATCCAAAGCTTGGTGATTCAGCTAATCTTATATTTCTTGGAATTGTATTTTTATATACTTTATCCTTAAAATATTTTTTAACTTCGCTATAAACTTCATTACTAAGATTTGTTCTATAATCAAACATAGTCATTAATACACCTTCTATTTCTAAACCCTTATTTAATGACTTTTTAACTAATTGTATAGTATTAACTAATTGACCTACTCCTTCTAATGCATAAAATTCACATTGAATTGGAATAAGTACTGAGTTGCTACAGGTTAAAGCATTTAATGTTAAAACCCCTAAAGATGGAGGACAATCAATAAAAACATAATCATATTCATCTTTTATTTCTTTTATTTTATTTAAAAGTACAGTTTCTCTGCTAGGAATTCCTATCATTTCAACTTCAGCACCAGCTAAATCCATAGTTGATGGTGCAACATATAAATTTTGTACTAAATCACTTCCTATTATAATTTCCTTTAGTGGTAAATCTGTAGTTAACACTTCATACATAGAAAATTCTAAATTCCTTTTATCTATTCCAAAACCACTAGTTGTATTTCCTTGAGGGTCTATATCTATAGTTAAAACCTTATAACCTTCCATTGCTAAATAAGCACATAAATTTATATTGGTAGTGGTTTTTCCAACTCCACCTTTTTGATTAAAAACACAAATTATTTTCATATAAAAAAGCTCTAAATTAGAGCCCACCCCCTTCCACAAAAAATATATATAATTTAATTTATTAATACTGAAATCTTTTGCATTAATTTAAATTATTCACATATTTATTATATATAATGTTTTTCTATAATAAAAGATTTTTTTACAAATATATGCTTAATATAATATTACTTTATTATTAAGTTTTTCATTTTTACATAAAAAAGTTTTAATTATTAACTTGGCAAGTTCTATACAGTTTTCAAAATATATAATTTCCTATAGAATAAAAAACTGTTAACAACTTAAAAAGTTATCCACAGTTTATCAACAATTACTTTTTCCATAAAAAGAGTATTAATCTTATTGTCTTAACAAATTATCCACAACTTAGAAAAGCTTATACCACCAATTCTCTATAAAAAAAAGAGGCTTAAAACTAAACCTCTTTAAAAATGTTTCACGTGAAACATTTTAACTATAAATCTTTTTTACTTTTAGGTATGTTCACTGTTATTTGAATATATTCTTCAGAATCATCAAATTTATAATCAGCAGGTATATTAAATTTATTGAAAACTTGCTTTATGGTATTAACATAAAGTTTTGCAGGAAAAACAGCTGTTACATTTTTATTTTTATATTGTTCTCCTGCTAATTTTAAAAGTTCTTTATTAACCAATTCTTCTGTAGCCTTTACATTTAAACTTTCTTCAACTACTTGTTTAATAACTTTTATTTGCAAAGCTTCATTATGTATCATAAGTAAAGCCCTTGCATGTCTTTCAGTTAAAGAGTTATTAATACACATTTCTCTAACTTTTTCTGATAATTTTAACAATCTTAATTTATTAGCAATTGTAGATTGCTTTCTTCCCATTTTTATAGCTATCTCTTCTTGAGTAAAATTATGATCATGAATTAAATTATAATATGCCTCTGCTTCTTCTATAAAGTTTAAATCCTCTCTTTGAAGATTTTCTAGAAGTGCTATTTGAGCAGATTCTCTATCAGTTATATCTAATACAGTACAAGGTACATTTTCTAAATGTAACATTCTAGCTGCCCTCCAACGTCTCTCACCTGCAACTAATTCATATATATCCCCTATTTTTCTAACAGTAAGAGGCTGTACTATTCCATGCTCTTTAATTGATTGTGATAATTCCATTAATGTTTCTTCATTAAAATTTTTTCGTGGTTGATATGTGTTTGGAATTATCTGTTCAGTCTTAATGTTTATTATTTCTCTATTCATATGCTTCTCACAACCATCCTTAAAATATACTCTTAATATTATAAGTTCTATAAGGCATATGCTTTTCCCTTCTTTTTACAGTTATTTTTTTACAATTACTTTATTGGTTTTTTACTTACCACTCCTGCTTTTCTTGGATAATTTGATGGACACTCTTTTATCTTATTAACTATAACTATATTATGATTTAAATCTGTTCCTTCTATTTCTACTTCAATTATATTCTTTAATTTTCCACCTAATACTCCAATAGCATTTCTACTTCCTTCAAGTTCCTCTTCAATAGCAGGACCTTTTAAGGATACAAAACTTCCTCCAACTTTAACATAAGGAAGACAAAATTCTGATAACACTGCCATATTTGCTACTGCTCTAGATGTTGCTATATCAAATTTTTCTCTTAATTCTTTTGTTTTAGCTCCATCTTCTGCTCTTGAATGAATTGTTTTAACATTTTTCAATCCTAACTCATTAATAACTAAATTTAAAAAATTAATTCTTTTATTTAATGAATCTAATAAGGTAATTTTTTTATCTTCATCCATAATAGCTATTGGAATTCCAGGAAAACCTGCCCCTGTTCCAACATCTATTATAGTTTTTGCATTTTTTAATTCTTCACATTTATATGCCTTTATACAATCTATAAAATGTTTTTTTACAACTTCTTCATCTTCTGTTATAGCTGTTAAATTTACTTTTTCATTCCATTCTTGTATTAACTTCATATATTTAATAAATTTATTATATTGTTCCTCACTTAAAGACATTCCAACTTCTTCTGCAGCATTTTTCATTAATTCATAAAATTTCATTTATGACCTCCATTATCTTTTATTATAGTGATGCTCTAAATATATTAAAAGTACAGATATATCAGCAGGAGAAACTCCAGATATTCTAGAAGCTTGCCCTATACTTACAGGTCTTATATTGCTAAGTTTTTGTATAGCCTCTGTTCTAAGTCCCTTCACATCTGAATAGTCAATATCATTAGGTAACAATTTCTTTTCAAACTTAGTAAATTGATTAACCTGTTCTAATTGCTTAGCTATATATCCTTCATATTTTGCTCTTATATTTACTTGTTCTCCAATATCTTCTGAAAGTTCTTCTCTTTCTGGGTCAAGTGGTGCTAATGAGAAATAATCTAATTCTGATCTTTTTATTAACTCATATAAACTTGTAGGTTTCTTTAATTCAGCAGAACCTAATGATTCTAAAAATACTCCTACTTCTTTTTTATTTGTTATTTGAAGATTTTTTAATCTTTCTATTTCATTTTCAACTGCATTTTTTCTATTAAGGAATTTTTCATATCTTTCTTCTTTAACTAAACCTATTTTATGACCAATTTCAGTTAATCTAAAGTCTGCATTGTCTTGTCTTAAAAGAAGTCTATATTCAGCTCTAGAAGTCATCATTCTATAAGGCTCATTTGTTCCTTTAGTTACTAAATCATCAATTAAAACTCCTATGTAAGCATCTGATCTTGTTAATATTAAAGGTTCTTTTCCTTGTACCTTTAAAGCAGCATTTATACCTGCTATAAGACCTTGTCCTCCTGCTTCTTCATATCCAGAACTTCCATTTAACTGTCCTGCACCATATAAACCTTCTATTTCTTTAAATTCTAAAGTAGGCTTTAATTGTGTAGGGTCAATTGAATCATATTCTATTGCATATGCAGTTCTAAGCATTTCAGCATTTTCTAAACCAGGTAATGTTCTAAGCATCTTTATTTGAACCTCTTCTGGAAGTGAAGAACTAAATCCTCCTACATACATTTCTAATGTGTCTTCCCCTTCTGGTTCTATAAATATTTGATGCTGATTTTTATCTGGGAATCTCATAACCTTATCTTCAATTGATGGACAATATCTTGGTCCTATTCCTTTTATACTTCCATTATATATTGGAGACCTTCCAATATTTTCTCTTATAATCTTATGAGTTTCCTCATTAGTATAAGTTAAATAACAAGATACTTGTTCTCTATCTATATTGTCACTCATAAAAGAAAATGGTACTATTTTTTTATCTCCAGGTTGTTCAACCATTTTTGATAAGTCTAGTGACCTTCTATTTACTCTTGCTGGTGTTCCTGTTTTAAATCTTCTTAAACTTATATTTAAATCTAACAAACTTTGTGATAAATCATTAGCAGGGAAAAGTCCATTAGGTCCTCCACTATAACTTACTTCTCCAATAATAATTTTTCCTCTTAAATAAGTTCCTGTAGCTAAAACAACAGCCTTACATTTAAATGTAGCACCATTTTTAGTAACTACTCCAACTATCTTTTTATCCTCTACTAATAAGTCAGTAACTTCTATTTGCTTTATATAAAGATTTTCTTGTTCTTCTAATGTTTTTTTCATTCTTCTTTGGTATTTTACTTTATCAGCTTGTGCTCTTAATGAATGTACTGCAGGACCTTTTGATGTATTAAGCATTTTAGATTGTATAAATGTATGGTCAATATTTATTCCCATTTGTCCACCTAATGCATCAATTTCTCTAACTAAATGTCCTTTAGCAGTTCCTCCTATATTAGGATTACATGGCATCATAGCAATAGAATCTAAACTTATTGTACATACTAAAGTTTTTAGACCCATTCTTGCACTTGCAAGTGCTGCTTCACAGCCTGCATGACCAGCACCTACAATTATAATATCAAATTCTCCAGCCTCATATCTCATTTTATTTTTCTCCTACTTTCCTACGCAAAACTCGCTAAATATTTTATTTATTAAATCCTCTTCAAGCTCTGAACCTGTAATTTCTCCTAAGGCTTTTAGAGCTGATGTTACATATATTGAAATTAAATCTAAATACTCATTAGATTTTACTCTATCTAAAGCTTCTTCGCAGTTTTCTAAGGCTCTATATAAAGCTTGCTTATGCCTATTGTTAGATATTATCATACTTTCACTATCAACTTCTCCATTAAAGAATAAATCTTTAACTTTCTCTTTTAATTCATCTATTCCAAATCCAGTTTTAGCAGATATGTAAATTATATTTTTAAGTTCTTTTATGTCCTCATCACTTATCTTTTTCTCTAAGTCATTTTTATTCATAAGAACTACATATTTTTTATCTTTAACCTTTTCTATAATTTCTCTATCTTCATCTTCTAATGGACGTGATGAATCAAGCATTAAAACTACTAAATCAGCTTCATCAATTTTTTCTCTTGATTTTTCTACTCCTATTTTTTCTACTTCATCTTCAGTTTCTCTAATACCAGCAGTATCTGTTATTTTTACTGGAATACCATCTAAACTTATAAACTCTTCTATAATGTCTCTTGTTGTTCCTGGAATATCAGTTACTATAGCTCTTTTTTCTTTTAATAAACAATTTAATAAAGAAGATTTTCCAACATTAGGCTTACCTATTATAGCAAGCTTTAAGCCATCTCTTATTATACGACCTTCATTAGCACCTTCTAATAATTTTTTCATATCCTCTATAGCAACAGTTAATTGTTCTTGAACTCTTATAGGAATTGTTTCATCTGGCTCCTCATCATCTTCTGTAAAGTCAACAGAATATTCTATTAGAGCTAAAGTATTAAGCATATACTCTCTAAGCTTTCCTATTTCCTTAGAAAGAGCTCCATTACTTTGCATAACGGCAGACTTCATTGATAAATCAGTCTTAGCTCTTATAATATCCATAACAGCTTCTGCCTGACTTAAATCTATACGTCCGTTTAAGAAAGCTCTTTTAGTAAATTCACCTGGCTCTGCAATTCTAGCTCCAGCTTTTATAATTTCTTCTAAAACTCTTCCTGTAGATACAACTCCCCCATGGCAGTTTACCTCAACTACATCCTCTGCTGTGAAACTTCTTGGCCCTTTCATATAACTTATAATTACTTCATCTATTTCAACCTTTGAATCTATATCACATATATAACCATATCTCATAGTATAACTTTTCATATCTAATATATCAGAAGAATTTTTTCCTTTAAAAATCTTATTTATTACCTTTAAAGAATCACTTCCAGATACTCTTATTATTGATATTCCACCTTCTCCTAAAGGAGTTGCTATACCACAAATTGTATCAAATTCTTTCAATTAAAAATCATCTCCTTAAATATAATAATACATATTAATATATTTTACAAAACATTAATATTATAGTCAAAAATCTTAGAATTCTTTGCAAAAATAAAAGAAAGCCTTTCGGCTTCCTCTTACTTTATTTTTTTATATCTATTACAATTCTTCTGTAAGGTTCTTCCCCTTCACTATAGGTAGTTACATCTTTATCATCCTGAAGAGCTGAATGAATTATTCTTCTTTCGTATGGATTCATAGGTTCTAACTTATAAGGCCTTTTACTCATTTTAACCTTATAAGATGCTTTTTCAGCAACCCTTTTTAATGTTTCTTCTCTTTTTTGTCTATAATTTTCTGTATCTAATACAACTCTTTTATAGGGTTTATTATGATCTTTATTAACAATAAGAGATACTAAATACTGCAAAGAGTCTAATGTTTCACCTCTATATCCTATTATCAATCCCATCTTAGGACCAGTAATGTTCATAGTTACTAAATCATTTTCTTCCTTAACTGTAACATCAGCATCAACTTTCATATTATCAAGAACATCAACTAAAAACTTTTTAGCTTCATCAACATGACTAGGTTTTGTGGTAACTTTTACCTTAGCTGGCTTACTTCCAATTAAGTTAAATAGACCTTTTGCACCTTCGTCAATTACCTCAATAATAACATTATCTTTTTCCTCATTTAAAGAGGCTAAAGCTTTATCAATAGCTTCTTCAACAGTTTTTCCACTCATTTCAACAGTTTTCATACCATAGTCACCACCTTAATAAAAGTAAAGTTAAGTATTAATTAATTCTTCTTTTTCTTCTTCTTTTTCTTACTTGCTTTATTAGTTTCTTCATAATTTTGCATAAAGAATTTTGAACCATCTAAAGCTTCTTTTTTTGCCTCTTCTTTTTCTTTTAATTCTAATGCTTCTTTTTTAGCTGGTCTATAATTTATAAAATAGGTATTTGCTATTTGAATTAATCCACCAACAACCCAATATATTACAAGTATTGATTGGAAGTTTATTGACATAAAAGCCATCATTAAAGACATACCTACATTCATACCAGACATATTTGGTGTACCACTATTTGCTGGAGTTGCTTTAGTCATTAAATATGATGGTATATAAGTAGTAAGTGCTGCTAATATAGGTAATATAAATAACTTATCTGGCTGAGCTAAGTCCTTAATCCATAAAAATGACAAACCTTCAATTTGTGCTTTCATACTTGCACTATAGAAAACACCATATAATGCCATAAGTATTGGTAATGGAAGTAATGCTGGAAGACATCCACCTGTCATACTTACATTTTTCTCTTTATAAAGATTCATCATCTCCATTTGAGCTTTTTGTGGGTCATTTTTATACTTTTCTTGAATCTTCTTAACCTCTGGCTGTATTTCTTGCATCTTCTTTGAAGACTTAGCAGACTTAATATTAAAAGGTAACAAGCAAGCTCTTATTATTACTGTTAAAATAGTAATTGCCAATACGTAAGATGCTCCTCCTGTTACCCCTAATGAAACAACCAGATTATGTATAGCTTCAAATATTATTGTAAAAAATTTTGTTATTGGTGCAAACAGTTTTAACATATACATACTGCTACTAAAAACATATACAAATATAATTGTAAGTTTGTTTCATCTAAGTAGCTACTCCTTTCTCTAATATTTTTAACAACTATTTTTTCCTTCATTTTACAGGGTCAAATCCACCTTTACTAAAAGGATTGCATCTTAAAATGCGCCAAGTAGACATAAGACCACCTTTTATAACTCCATATTTTTCAATAGCTTCTACTGCATATTGAGAACATGTAGGAATATATTTACACCTTGGTGGATACATTGGTGAAATTTTCGTCCTATACATTTTTATCAGATACAGTATTATTTTTTTCATTGTACAAACCTGCCTTGTTAAATAAATTATCCATGGCCTTTGCTACATCATGATAACTTTTATCCTTAATCTTTGTTCTTGCTACAAAAACAAAATCGTATCCTTTTTTATTAATATTTTCTTGCTTAAGTCTATAATTTTCCAATATTAATCTTTTGCTTCTGCTTCTAACAACACTGTTTCCAACTTTTTTACTTACAGAAATCCCTACTTTATTATATAAGGAATTATCTTTATCTTTGTTTCTGTTATTTTTTAATACATATAGTACCAAAAGATCATTAGCAAAAGACTTTCCTCTTCTATATACAATTCTAAACTCAATATTTTTCTTTAATTTATAAATCATAGGTATTTCTATACTCCTTTTTCCGCATTTTGCAGAAAAAAGGCCACAAATGCGGCCCTTATGCTGTTAATTTTTTTCTACCTTTTTGTCTTCTTCTCTTAAGAACGTTTCTTCCAGATAAAGTACTCATTCTTTTTCTGAATCCGTGTTCTTTTTTTCTTTGTCTCTTTTTAGGTTGGTATGTCATGAACATTATCACTACACCCCCTTTACGTTATCAATTTTTATAGTAATTAACTATTAATCTAAATTTTAAGTTACTTAATCAATTATATATATTTACTTATATTGTGTCAAGAACTTAGTTGAATTATTAATAAAAATTAAGCAATGAATTTTTTTGTGGATAACTTATTGAATACTGGTCTTCTATTATGCTATTATAATAAAAGATTGTGAATAACTTGTTGATAAAATAAACTTATCCACAGATGTGAATAAGTCTGTGAATAACTTGTTAAAAACTTTATATTTTCACAAGTCTTTTTTTATTTTTTCTTTTTTTTATGCTAAATTCAGAGATATTTAGACTGTTTATAATTTTTTTCATATTCCTGTGGATAACTTTTTTAGAACATGAAAGTTATCCACATGTGGATAACTTTATCCACTTTTTCAACAGGAAAAATTAATTATTTTATTTTCTGTGTATAAGTTGTTAATATCCTGTGGATTTCTTGTTAATAACTATAAAAAAAATTTTTTTTGGAGGATAAATAATGGATGCTAATTTGCAAGACTTATGGGAACAAACCTTAAATGTTTTAAAAAACGAAATGAGTGAAGTAAGTTTTAACACTTGGATGAAAAGTTGTAATCCCATATCAATATCAGAAGACACCATAAAAATTAGTGTACCTAATTCTTTTACTCGTGACATTCTTAATAATAGATATAAAGATTTAGTTGCAAACTCAATTCAAGGTATTTGTTCTAAATTATATAAATTAGAATTTTTAATTTCCTCTGAAGTTGCCTTAGAGGAAAAAAACAAAGCTATAAAAATTAAAGGTTCACCTTTAAATGAAGAAATATCTAATACTCTTAACCCTAAGTACACATTCGATTCCTTTGTAATTGGTAACAGCAATAGATTTGCTCATGCTGCTTCTTTAGCTGTTGCAGAAGCTCCTGCTAAAGCTTATAATCCTTTATTTATATATGGAGGAGTTGGACTTGGAAAAACTCACTTAATGCATGCAATAGGTCATTATATTCTTGAAAATAATCCTAATGCTAAAGTTGAATATGTATCATCAGAAAAATTTACAAATGAACTTATAAATGCAATTAAACATGATAAAAATGAAGAATTTAGAAATAAATACAGACATGTAGATGTTTTATTAATAGATGATATTCAATTTATTGCAGGAAAAGAAGGAACTCAAGAAGAATTTTTCCATACTTTTAATGCACTACATGATGCAAACAAACAAATAATACTATCATCAGATAGACCCCCTAAGGAGATTCCAACCTTAGAAGATAGATTACGTTCTAGATTTGAATGGGGTCTTATTGCTGATATTCAAGTACCAGACTTTGAAACAAGAATGGCAATATTGAAGAAAAAGGCCGATTTAGAAAGACTTAATGTTCCTAACGAAGTTATGGTTTATGTTGCAACTAAAATAAAATCAAACATAAGGGAACTTGAAGGGGCACTTATAAGAATAGTAGCTTATTCATCATTAACAAATAGAGCGGTTAGCGTAGACTTAGCTTCTGAAGCTTTAAAAGATATTATATCTAAAAAACAAGGAAAAAGTATAACAATAGAGTCAATTCAAGATATTGTATCTAGCTATTTTAATTTAAGGGTAGAAGATTTTAAATCTCAAAGAAGAACTAGAAATGTTGCCTATCCAAGACAAATAGCTATGTATTTAAGTAGAAAGCTAACAGATATGTCACTTCCTAAGATAGGTGAAGAATTTGGTGGAAGAGATCATACTACTGTAATTCATGCATATGAAAAAATTTCTGAAAATCTTAAAACAGATGAAGGATTACAAAGTACTGTAGATGATATAACTAAAAAATTAACCCAAATTTAATCCACAGATATACATAATAATCTGTGGATAAGTATAAAGTAAGATTCTACCAGTTAATAATGTGGATAACTGAAACAAATTATCCACTAGTTATCCACAGTTTTTTTTCTTTGTATTACTGATTATAACTATGTTTTTCGTAGTTATCCACAAATCCACAGCCCCTACTACTACTACTATATTTATTTATATTATCTATACTATATATAGAAATTTAACAATTAACAATTGTGAATTATTTTTGGAGGTTATTTATGATTTTTATATGTGAAAAACAAAAATTACAAGAAGGTATTTTAATAGTTCAAAAAGCAATAACAGGAAAATCAACTATGCCTATTTTAGAAGGTATTTACATAAAAACTGATTCTAATGGAATAACTCTAATAGGTTCAGATAAAGACTTATCTATAGAAACTAAAGTAGAAGCAGATGTATTAGAACAAGGAAGTATAGTTATAGATTCAAAAATATTTGGTGAAATTATAAGAAAGCTACCAAACTCTGAAGTAAGAATTGAAATTATTGAAAATGATACTGTACAAATAAGTTGCGAAAAATCCATATTCAATGTAGTATTAATGAATCCAGAAGAATATCCTGCATTACCAGACATAACAAATGAAAAACAAATAAGTGTTCCACAAAATATATTAAAGAATATGATAAAAAGCACATCTTTCTCAGTAGCTCAAGATGAAACAAGACCAATACTACAAGGAGTATTATTTGAAATTAAGGATAAAAGCCTTAATCTTGTAGCTTTAGATGGGTATAGACTTGCAGTAAAAAGTGAATACTTAGATAGTGAATTTGATATAGATGTAGTTATCCCCGGAAAAACATTAAATGAGGTGTCTAAAATACTTGAAGATGTGGATAACTTGGTGAATATTACTTTTACTAAAAATCAAATATTATTTAATTTAGAGCATACAAAAATCATCTCTAGATTATTAGAGGGTAAATTTGTAAATTATGCATCTTTATTACCACAAGAACATAAACTTTTAGTTTATGTAAACAGACAAGATTTACAAAATGGTATTGAAAGAGCTTCTTTAATGTCTAAAGAAGGTAATAGTAATTTAATTAAGCTAAAAATAGAAGATGATGTATTAGTTATAACATCAAATTCTCAATTAGGAAAAGTAAGAGAAGAAGTTGAAATAAATATGCAAGGAGAAGAACTTGAAATTGCATTTAATTCAAGATATTTACTTGATGTATTAAAGAATATGGAAGAAGAAGTTATAAGATTAGAAATGACATCAAGTATAACACCTTGTGTAATAAAAGCTAAGGATAATGATTCATATAAATATTTAATTTTACCAGTAAGATTAATAAGATAGGAGGAAATGTATAAATAATTGATATTTATGCAATAATTATAATAATGAAAGAAATTGAAATAAATACAGAATTTATAAAATTAGACTCTTTTTTGAAATGGTGTGGAGCAGTTTCTTTAGGTGGAGAAGCAAAAATGTGTATACAAGAAAACTTGGTATCTGTTAATGGTGAAATATGCACTCAACGTGGGAAAAAGTTAAGAGATGGAGATGTGGTTAGTTTTGAAGGTGAGGATTATAAAGTAATCCACAGGTGAGTTTATTTTAGCTTTGTGATATAATTAGATGGGTGTTTATAGATGTTTATAAAAAAACTAATGTTAATAAATTATAGAAACTATGAAAAGCTTGATATAAACTTTGGAAAAGGTGTTAATGTTTTTATAGGAGATAATGCTCAAGGAAAAACAAATATACTAGAATCCATTTATTATTGTGCTTTTGCAAAATCCCATAGAACTACAAGAGATAGAGAACTTATTAATTGGAATAACCATGAAGCCTATATAAGTTTAGGAATAGCTAAAGAAAGACTTGATAAAAAGATAGATATAAAAATCTTAAAGGATGGAAAAAAAGCTATTAAAGTTAATTCTATAAAAATTAACAAAATAGGTGAATTATTTGGAATTTTTAATGTGGTTATGTTTTCTCCTGAAGATTTAAAAATAGTAAAAGATTCACCAGGAGTTAGACGAAGATTTATTGATATGGAATTATGCCAACTTAATAAAAAATATTATTATAACATTGTTCAATACAATAAAGTCCTTAATGAAAGAAATGTAGTTTTAAAAAATAGAAACTTAAGTGAAGATATGCTTGATATTTATGATGAGCAGTTATCTTCTTATGGTGAATATGTAATAAAAGAAAGATTGAAATATATTGATAAACTTAATTATTATGGTAAGCAAGTGCATAAAGATATAACTTCAAATAAAGAAAATATAGAATTTAAATATCAATCTACAATAAAAGATTTAAGCAAAGTAAAAGAAAATTTTTATGAAGCTTTAAAGAAAAATAGAAAAAAAGATATTGAAAAGGGAATATCTACAATAGGACCTCACAGAGATGATTTTTCTATATTTATAAATAATGTGGATATAAAAAGCTTTGGTTCACAAGGACAACAAAGAACAGCAGTACTTACAATAAAATTTGCCTCTTTAAGAATAATAAAAGAAATTACAAATGAATATCCTGTTCTTTTGTTAGATGATGTTTTATCTGAATTAGATTTTAGTAGGAAAAGATATATTTTAAGTACAATAGGAGAAATTCAAACAATTATCACTTGTACAGGAATTGAAGATATATGTAATTATTTAGATTCAAATTCTAAGATATTTAAAGTAAAAAATGGAATAGTTTCTAATTAGTAAGGAGGGATTTTATGTTTTTACATTTAGGAGAAAATGTAGTTGTCCCAATAAAAGATGTAATTGGGATATTTGATTTACAATCAACTAAGTATAGTTCTGATACTAATCAATTTTTAAGACTAGCCGAAGAAGATGGATTTGTGGAGAGGATAACAAAAGAAAATCCAAAATCTTTTGTTATTGCTGAGGTAGATAAGAAAAGTAAAATTTATCTTTCACCAATATCTTCAACAACATTAACAAAAAGAACAGATATGGATTATAACCTTTAGTCCAATATTTAAAACCTTCATGTGCAAAATACAAATTTTTTAGGAGGAATCTGTGTTGGAAAATAATAAGCAAAGTTATGATGAAAATCAGATTCAAGTTCTTGAAGGACTTGAAGCTGTAAGAAAAAGACCTGGTATGTACATAGGAAGTACCAGCTCTAGAGGGCTACATCATTTAGTGTATGAAATTGTTGATAACAGTATTGATGAAGCTCTAGCAGGATATTGCAAAAAGATAGTTGTTACAATTAATGTGGATAACTCAATAGAAGTTGTGGATGATGGTAGAGGTATGCCAGTTGGTATGCATCCAAAAATGAAAAAACCTACTGTTGAAGTTATTATGACTATATTACATGCAGGTGGAAAATTTGGTGGAGGAGGATACAAAGTTTCAGGTGGTTTACATGGTGTTGGTGCATCAGTTGTAAATGCTTTATCTGAAAAGTGTATTGTTACCATCAAAAGAGAGGGAAGCATATGGCAACAAACTTATGAAAGAGGTAAGGTTGTTAGTGATTTAGAAAATATAGGTTCATCAAATGAAACTGGTACGACTGTATATTTTAAGCCTGATTCTGAAATATTTGATGAAACTGTATATGATTTTAGTATATTATCACAAAGATTAAGAGAGTTAGCTTTTTTAAACAAAGGAATACATATAACATTAATTGACAAAAGAGATGATAATAAAGAAGAATTTCACTATGAGGGAGGAATTAAATCTTTTGTAAGTTATTTAAATAGAAATAAAGAAACATTACATCCAGAGCCAATTTATGTTGAAGGAATAAAAGATAAGGTATCAGTAGAAGTAGCTCTTCAATACAATGATGGATATACAGAAAATTTATTTTCTTTTGCAAACAATATAGATACTGTTGAAGGTGGAACTCACTTAGTTGGATTTAAAACTGCTGTAACAAGAGTATTTAATGATTATGGAAAGAAGTATGGATATTTAAAAGAAAATGATAAAAAATTATCTGGAGAAGATATTAGAGAAGGTTTAACAGCTGTTGTATCAGTAAAAATTGAAGAACCTCAATTTGAAGGTCAAACTAAAACAAAGCTTGGAAATAGTGAAGTAAGAGGAATTGTGGATTCAATTGTTGCTGAAAATGTAGGAATATTTTTAGAAGAAAATCCTGGAATAGGTAAGATTATTATAGATAAAGCATTAATGGCTTCAAGAGCAAGGGAAGCTGCTAGAAAAGCTAGGGAATTAACAAGGAAATCTGTTTTAGAGCGTTCTTCACTTCCAGGAAAATTAGCTGATTGTTCTTCAAAAGACCCAAAAGAATGTGAAATATATATAGTAGAGGGAGATTCTGCAGGTGGTTCTGCAAAACAAGGAAGAAATAGAAGATTCCAAGCTATATTACCACTAAGAGGTAAAATATTAAATGTTGAAAAACAAAGATTAGATAGAATATTAAATGCAGATACTATAAGATCAATGATTACAGCATTTGGTGCAGGTATTGGAGAAGACTTTAACATAGAGAAGATAAGATATAATAGAATAATAATAATGACAGATGCCGATGTTGATGGTGCTCATATAAGAACATTGTTATTAACATTCTTCTATAGATACATGAGAGAATTAATAGATGGAGGGCATGTATATATTGCTCAACCACCATTATTTAGAGTTAAAAAGGGAAAAAATCAAGAGTATGCTTATACTGATGCAGAATTAAATGAAATTTTAGAAGCATTTGGTGGAAAAGATAACTCTACTGATATTCAAAGATATAAGGGTCTTGGAGAAATGAATGCTGAACAGTTATGGGATACTACTATGGACCCTGAAAAGAGAATATTAAAGAAAGTAACTGTAGGTGATGCTATGCTTGCAGATGAGATATTTACTATTCTTATGGGAGAAAAGGTAGAGCCTAGAAAAGAATTCATTATACAAAATGCTAGAAAAGGAAATTTAGATATTTAGTACTAATATGAGGTGAAGTACATGGATTTTAATGAAGGAAAAGTAATTCCTATTGACATTAATGAGGAAATGCAAAGATGTTATATAGATTACTCAATGAGTGTTATAGTTGGTCGTGCACTGCCAGATGTAAGAGATGGATTAAAGCCTGTTCATAGAAGAATATTATATTCTCTACATGAATTGGGAATATTTCCTGATAAGGGTTATAGAAAGTGTGCTAGAATAGTTGGAGATGTTTTAGGTAAATATCATCCACATGGAGATTCTTCTGTTTATGATGCGTTAGTGAGAATGGCACAAGATTTCTCTATGAGATATATGCTAGTTGATGGTCATGGTAACTTTGGTTCTGTTGATGGAGATAGTCCAGCTGCTATGAGATATACAGAAGCAAAGATGAATAAGATAGCAGTGGAAATGTTAAGAGATATAAATAAAGATACTGTAGAATTTGGGCCTAACTTTGATGGTGAAGAAAAAGAACCAATGGTATTACCATCAAGATTTCCTAATCTATTAGTAAATGGTTCATCAGGAATAGCTGTTGGTATGGCAACAAATATACCACCACATAACTTAGGAGAAGTAATTGATGGTACTATAATGCTTATAGACAATCCAGATTCAACAGTTGCAGAACTTATGACAGTTATAAAGGGACCAGATTTCCCAACAGCTGCAACTATTATGGGTAAATCAGGAATAAGAGCAGCTTATGAAACTGGTAAGGGAAAAATAACTGTAAGAGCAAAGGCAGAAATAGAAGAGGAAAATTCTAGACATAGAATTATTGTTACAGAAATTCCATACCAAGTTAATAAAGCAAAACTTATAGAAAGTATTGCGGATTTAGTAAAGGATAAGAAGATTGTTGGAATATCAGATTTAAGAGATGAATCTGATAGAGAAGGTATGAGAATTGTTATTGAATTAAAGAAAGATGCTAATCCTAATGTTATCTTAAATCTTTTATATAAGCATACAAAAATGCAAGATACTTTTGGGGTTATAATGCTTGCTCTTGTTAATAATCAACCACAAATTTTAAATTTAAAACAAATTTTAGAGCATTACATAGCTCATCAAAAGGATGTTATTACAAGAAGAACAATCTTTGATTTAAATAAGGCTAAAGCAAGAGCTCACATCTTAGAGGGGTTAATAATAGCTTTAGATCATATTGATGAAGTAATAAGCATAATAAGAAATTCAGAAACTAGTGAAATAGCTAAAAATACATTAATAGAGAAGTTTGGATTATCAGAAAAGCAAGCAGTTGCTATTCTTGAAATGAAACTTAGAAGATTAACAGGTTTAGAAAGAGATAAAATTGAAGATGAATATAAGGAATTAATGAAACAAATAGAATATTTAACTTCAATACTAGAAAGTGAAGAAAAACTTCTTGGCGTAATAAAAGATGAATTACTAGAAATTAAAAATAAGTATAATGATGAAAGAAGAACTCATATAGAAGAAGTAGTTAATGATATTGATATTGAGGATTTAATTCAGGAAGAAGAGGTTACTGTAACCCTTACTCATGCTGGATACATAAAGAGAATATCATCTGATACTTATTCTGCTCAAAGAAGAGGTGGAAAGGGTATTCAAGCTATGACTACTAAAGAAGATGATTATGTAGAACATGTTATGGTAACTTCTACTCATTCAGATGTATTATTATTTACAAATAGAGGTAGAGTATATAAATTAAGAGCATATAGAATACCTGAAGCAGGAAGAACTGCAAAGGGTACAAATATAGTAAACTTAATTGCAATAGAGCCTGATGAAAGAATAGAAACTATATTAACTGTTAAAGATGATGTAAGAGAAGGTTTCTTGTTTATGGGAACTAAACAAGGATTAGTTAAGAAAACGCCTTTAGAAGAATTTAAAAACTTAAGAAAAAATGGACTTATAGCAATAAACTTAAGAGAAGGAGATGAACTCCTTAAAGTTAAAATAACCAGAGGTGATGCAGATATTATAATGATAACTCAAAATGGTTATGCTATTAAGTTTAATGAAAAATCTGTAAGACCAATGGGAAGAACAGCTTCTGGAGTAAGAGCAATAAATTTAAAAGATGATGACATAGCAGTATGTATGGATATAGCAGTTAAAGGAGAAGAAGTTCTTGTAATAAGCGAAAATGGCTTTGGTAAGAGAACTCCAATTGAACAATATAAGATACAACGAAGAAATGGTGTAGGTTTAATAACATATAAGATAAGTGAAAAGACAGGTAAACTTGCTGGAGCAACTATATGTAAGCCTGATGATGAATTAATGCTTATAAATTCAAGTGGAATAGCTATAAGAATAAATGTTAGTGATATATCTGTAACAAGTAGAGCAGCTATGGGTGTTACTTTAATGAGAACTAATGAAGAGGAAAAAGTAGTTGCAATAACTAAAATATCAGCAGATGTTGACAAAGAAAAAAAAGATAATACTACAAAAAATAATGAAAAAGAAGTACAAAAAAATGATTTTAGTCTAGACAAATTAGTGGAAAGAGCTATGAGTGAAATAGAAGATACAAATTCAGAAGAATAAATAAACTAAAAAAAGGATTGTAGATAATAAAATACACTTATTATCCACAATTCTTTTTTTAAAATCAAAATATTTGTTAATAATTGTGGATAACTTTGTGAAAAGTTAATAAGCTTAAATGTGCAAGGTTTTTGTCTTTTAAAAGTAATAAAATCTATTATAATACAAATGATAATAGATTTATAGTTTAAAAATTTAGAGGTGATTTCATGAAATTAGCAGAAGCTTTAAACATAAGAGCTGATTTACAAAGAAAAGTATATCAATTAAAAAGCAGATTAATAGCAAATTCTCAAGTTCAAGAAGGAGATACACCAGCAGAAGATCCAGAGGATTTACTTAAAGAATTAGATACTAGTATAAAAAAATTAGAAGATGTAATAAAGTTAATAAATAAAACTAATGGCAATACTTATATTAAGAACAAAAGTATATCAGATATGATTGTAGAAAGGGATATGCTTAAATTAAAAATGAGTGCAATAAATGAATTGGTAAATTCAGCAAGTAATAAAGTGGATAGATATTCAAATAAAGAAATAAAAATATTTAGCACAATTAATGTGAAGGAAAAACAAAAAGAATTAGATAAAATGTCTAAAGAATATCGTGAAATTGATACATTACTTCAAGGATTAAACTGGACAACAGATTTAGTAGAATAATATAGATGGTAATCTTATTAATAAGAGTGAATATTATCTCTACAGTTGAGAATGAACTGAAAATTAATTCTTGGTTTAAAGGGTTAAAACAAAATTAAAAGTAACACCTAGTAAAGTTACATGAGTAATAGGTACAAATAAATGTTAAAACCAGATATTAGCTTATTAATAAAGATGAGGGCGGATAAGGGGATAATTAATAGAAACATATCCAAGTGTATCATTATATAAAAAAACAAGAAATATTAAGAAAAATAAAGAAAATAGAAAATAAATAATTGTTAATATAAATAAAAAATAGTAGAAATTTATTTAGTGTGATAAGATAAAACACGTCGCTGAGGCACATAGTTAATAACAAAAGAAATAATTAAAAAAAGTTGTTGACTAGTAAGTGAAAAAGTGATAAGATAAGTTTCGTTGTCAAACAAACTTGAAAAAATAACTTAAAAAAAGTTATTGACAAGAAAAAAGTTTGATGATAAAATAAGAAAGTCGCTTAAGGGCGATAAGATAAAATGGTCTTTGAAAATTGAACAGAATAAATAAGTTAAGAACCAGCAATTCTTTTATTAGTAAGTTTTTTGAGATTTAGAGATTAAACTTTTTATTGAGAGTTTGATCCTGGCTCAGGACGAACGCTGGCGGCGTGCTTAACACATGCAAGT
>ENA-ORKV01000606-ORKV01000606.1-human-gut-metagenome-genome-assembly--contig:-NODE-606-length-41310-cov-4.621492_pt1 | contig 41310 bp, 28 predicted proteins | sample MGYA00243058_ERZ508805 | MGnify/ENA primary metagenome ERZ508805 (study PRJEB26277, sample SAMN04329770) | human gut metagenome | biome: human-associated habitat | host: Homo sapiens | place: USA... | reverse complement strand
TCGGATACATAATAGTTGCTGGTATAGCATTTTTTATGATTAAATCAAGAAAAAATTGATATAATAGGTTTGAAAATATGAAGCTATAAGGTACTTGTCAAATTCAAGTTTATAATAGAATTAAGAATTAAAAAACGACAGAACGTGAACCAAATAATAAACAAGGGTCGATGTTCTGCAACGCCCCAATATGAAATATTGCTAATTACTGGGCTACAAAGAACTGAAAGCGACTTTTTGCTTGAGTGATGAATGTGTCTATTGGAATAGGAGCTAACAACGCGTATCTTTTTTCTGTTTTGGGGTGTGATAATATTATCATAGACAAATATGGAACCATACATAACAAGATGGTTTACGAATTTACGCATGGCCATATGGATTATATATACAAAATGATTGTCCTCAAAAATTTAGGATTGCAGTTTTGGAATCTTGTAACAGGATACAGAAATAAAGTTAATGCTATTACTTCCAAGGAATCATCTCAAAAGAGATTACATAAGCTGAAATACGAGTTGAGCAAAGAATTTTATGATTTTAATAAGATTGCTGAGGAATTGCCATTTGACAAGACGATTGATCATGCAAAACGAATCTTGGAGAAAAATGAGTACGCAACAAGCTCTGTTTGTTACGGAAGGCATTAGATATCCTGAATTAGTAATGAAGCTGGCAAATACTCAGAACGGAATTATCACAAAGCAAGATGTAATTGAATTGTTGAAAGTAACTCCTTCACAGGCATATACAGTTATAAAAAAACTTCAAGGAGAAGGTCGTTTGAAATTGTTATGTGGGGGAAAATATTCTAAGTACAAAGTGGTTAATCCTTAACGCATTTTAACTCAAAAAGAAACGAGTTAAAAACGAGTTAGAATTGAATTAAAAATAATGGAAGTACTGTAAACATTAGAAAAAATACTGCATTTCATCTACAATCTCCGTCATAATAAAAATATCTCCATCATTTCAAAAGAGAATGATGGAGATATTTCGCTCTGCTTATTCTTGTAGTAACCAATCGGCTATATCGTGAATTACGATTCCTTCATAGCTATATTGGGGATGTTTGGTTCTAGCAATAATCATACGCTCTGTTTTTTGCAATATTTTAACTTGTGAATTTATCATTGTAACGAATATGCATATCTTTCCAATCCATGAACAATACGTAAAATACTTTCCCGTATTGCGGGCTCTCTACAATTCTTCCATGATCAAGAACAGAAAAATAAGTTCCGTCAGCTTTTCGAAGATGAAAGTGAATATAGTCATTTTCATTACCAGCGTCAATCTGTTCCCAGATACTTGATTCTATCTGTTGCTGTTCATCTTCACGAATCAAGTTGCGAAAACTTTTCTTAGTAAGTCTGAACAGTTCATCTATATCTTTATATCCGGACATATGAAGAAATTCATCATTTGCAAAAAATAGTTCATCATCTTCTTTGTCAGCTCTGTATATGATGAATGCACCAGGAAGATGTTCCGCGATATCCTTGAATGCGAATCCAAGTTGTTTGCGGGCACCTGACCGAAGATCTTCCCTGTAGGCCATACATCCATTTTTACCATGAAGCTTTATCTCATAAAGAGCTGCATCTGCGCAGTGCATGAGCTGTAAATGATTGGATGCAAAAGTTGGATATTCTGCATATCCTAGAGAAATATAAAATACATGTTCCTTACCATGGTATGAGAATGATTTAGGAAGTTTGGTGAATTGCTGTAGCTGTACATCTGCTTCTTTAAAGGTACAATTTGGTAAAAGAATGCAGAATTCATCACCACCATTTCTTCCTAGTAATGCATCGGATGGGAAAAAAGCCTTCATGCTGTCTGCAAGATTTTTTAATGCCCTGTCTCCGTACTTATGTCCATAGATATCATTAATAAACTTGAAATCATCGATATCAAGGAGCGCAGCCACAAAATGTGCTTTTGGATTTTTTTGAATCATTTTTTCTGCAAATTCATCAAATCCATAGCGGCTATAAATATTTGTAAGAGAATCTGTGCGCGCCAGTATCTGAAACTTTTTCTTATGTTCTTTTGTTACTAACCATACTCTGGTAAGAACTGACAGGAGAAGGCTTATTGTAAGAAACATTCCGATGATGATTATCAGTAGTGTGGCATTTCTCCATCCACTTTTAGGAGTTACTTCTAATTTCCAGTTTTCATCTCCTATTGTAAAAGTATAAGAAACAGGATGATTTATTTGCCCATCTGATTGATAAACCACTTTATAAGTATCACTCCATGGATCATCTGTTTTTGAAATTTTGTATTCGTATCCAAAATTTGAAAGTGCACTGATTGAATCTGAAAAAATATCTGGAACACGCAGGATAACAATAGTAAATCCCCAGAAATACTCATATCCGTTTTTATCTTTCAGGTATACGGGATTGCGGACTGCAATTCCATATCCTCCCTGTTTTAATTTGAAGGGGCCCTGTGTAATGATTGTATGACCGTCTCTTGCGTAACGGGAAATTTTTCCGCGGTCTTTATCATGGATCAAATTAATCTTACCTGCCTCATTTCCATTAGCCGGATAAATATCTGTAACAACACCATTAGGAGCAAGCTGTATACTTTCAATAAAATCAGACATAAGATTTCCGGCAATTGTTTCAAACTGATGAATTTCGCCATCTTCACTTATTAAGATTTGCTTCAAGGTATCTGTGATCTCAATTCCATTTGTAATTTCATTCTTTATTCGTTCGCCATAGGTGGCTACGTTTAATTGTGCTGTTATGTGTATCTGCTCTTTTTCGTGTGTGTCTGTTTTGTATGCAATTAAACTAACAAGGCATATGCCCAGTAAAAAAATGATAAGAGGCACAAGTGTTTTCTTTTTCAATGGTTCACCTCATTTTGTCCATGGGAATTTTTATAATAAAGCATTATATCATAAAAGTTGAAAACAGAATAAGTTTTTTGTTAAGTATTATTTAGGTATTATGCTGAAAGCATACAAAGAATTTGAAAGTCGTGTAGAACATTTGAATTAACCAATTTGCCAGTCAAAAACGCATGAAAAAACCGTCTCGTATGTGTTATATTATTTATAGACAAGAAAATATCTTGTGCTTTCGATAGTAAGTTTAATTGAATGAAAAGTCTAATCCCCCAGCTGTGCCGGGGAGAACAGAATAGTTGGAAAGGTAATGACAAAATGATAAAAAATAAGCGTAATATATGGTGAGAATGCTGAATTTTTCAGTTGGTGGTATGAAAATAGTATGCAAAAGATAGAATATAAAAGTCGATATTTAAAACATATTGACAATGAAATAATATTCTGTTATATCAGTGTTGGCAAAAGAATAAAATACAGAAAGGAAATAACAATCTATGTCTTCACAAAAAACTACAACGAAAAAGAAATTGGAAAATATGCATCTGCGGGAAAGGATAAGCTATGGATACAATAAAGTCATTATGATGATGTTGATTTCGGGGCTTTTTTCTATTGTGGTCATAGGTGTGTTATTTGCCAATATGGTACATTACGTAGAAAATGTTGCTGCAGCAGATGAGGCAGTAAAAATCTGTAGGATAAATGTCAATGCATCGGCAAGAAATATCAGAGAAATGGCATTGAATGATGATACATCCTCTTATGATGGTTATGAGCAGACTGTAAAAAAACTGCTTACAGAAGTTGATTCCGAACTGAAAATTTTAAAGAAAACCGGAGCCATTTCCAAAGAGAACTATGAAGAATATGCGACTGCTCTTTCAGATTGGGGAAATATTGGATATTCCATCATAGACGAAATTAAAAATGGTGACAGAGAAAAAGCGGTTGATGCAATTCTGAATGATTGTACGCCTGCATTAAATAAGCTTGTGGATATTGCAATAAAATTAGACGAGGAAACAGATCAGCTGAGTAATCAGTCTTCCAGAACTACTTTTATTTTTGCTATTGCAGGAATTGTGTGTATTTTTGTTTGTTTAATTTTTGCATGGACTCTGACAAGAAAAATAAGTAAAAAGATACTTGAAACAATTCTGGAGCCATTACACGCAGTAGAAGATGTTGCAAAGGAACTGACAGAGGGAAATTTACATAGTACGTTGGAATATCATTCAGAGGATGAAATTGGAAGTCTGGCGCACAGCATGCGTAAATCAATTCGCATTTTAGGAAGCTATGTGGATGATATCGGCCGCGCAATGAAAGAGTTTTCGGAGGGTAATTTTGATGTCAAGCCGGAAGTAGAGTGGAAAGGAGATTTCGTCGGTATTTTAGATTCCTTTATGCTGTTTGAGAAAAGCATGGCAGAAACGATTAAAGGAATTCAGAATGTATCGAATGAGGTTTCAAGTGCAGCAGGTCAGGTGGCTTCAAGTTCCAATGATCTTGCGGAAGGAGCTACAAATCAGGCAGCAGTTGTAGAAGAGCTGACAGCAACAGTTGAAGGCGTTTCCGAACAGGTAGAAAAAAATGCGAAATCTGCAAAAGAAATCAGTAATAGAGTAGATGAACTTGGAGATGCTATTTCAGAAAGCAATGGTAAGATGAAGGAAATGGTTGATTCCATGCATGAGATCAATGATGCATCACAAGAGATTGACAAGATTATCGCAACGATCAATGAAATTGCGTCCCAGACAAACCTGCTTGCATTGAATGCTTCTATTGAAGCAGCAAGAGCCGGAGAAGCAGGAAAGGGATTTGCAGTTGTGGCAAATCAGGTAAATCTGTTAGCCGATCAGAGTGCTCATGCGGCAAAAGAATCTGCAGAGTTGATTGAAACTTCTGTAAAAGCTGTGGAAAAGGGTATGGTGATTGCAGGACAAACTGCGACACAATTGGAAGATGTTGCTGAGAGTTCCAAAGTTATTACAGGAGAAGTAACAAACATTGCAGAGACATTAGAGACGCAGACAGTAGAAATTCAGCAGATCAATCAGGGAATTGAACAGATCAATGATGTTGTACAGTCAAATGCAGCAACATCTGAGGAATGTGCAGCTGCCAGTCAGGAAATGAGCAGCCAAGCAGAAAGTCTGCGTGAAACGATCCGGAAATTTAAAGTTGCAGAATAAAATGATGTCAGGGTCAAAAGATGCCATAAATTTATATATGAATCATAATTTTTATTGAGAAAGGCACTTACTTTATGGATACAGACATACGCAAATTGCTTAAAGAAATAGCTGCAGAAGAGTTAATAGAATTATTTGCACCATGTATGGATGATTATCTTTATATTATAGATTTACAGAAAAATACTTTTAAAATTTCAGAGGCAGCAGTGAATCGTTTTATGATGTCAGGCAATTCCTTTGATGATGCAGTCAACAGTTTTCAGTATTTTGTATATAAAGAAGACCGCTCTATGATCGCGGAGGATTTACAATGCATCATAGAAGGAAAAGAGAAGGATCATAATCTGTATTACAGATGGCTTGATAAAAACGGAATGCCGGTATGGATCAACTGCCGTGGAAAAGTAATAGATGATAAAGACGGAAAACCTCATTATCTGATAGGGTGTGTGAACGAAATAGGAGATACACAGAGAGCAGATAATGTGAGTGGACTTTTAGGGGAAAGGGAGCTGCGTTCATATATTTCTTCCCATGTAAAAGATAGTTCGTCAGAATATTTAATACATATAGGAATTGATGGATTTAACGACATCAATGGTACATTAGGTGTAAACTATGGAAATTATGTATTGAAAAGTGTTGCGGACTGCATTAACTCATGTCTTTCCGATAACCGGAAATTGTATCATATTGTTGCAGATGAGTATATGATCATTGATCTGGAAAGTCATACAAAAGATGATGTTATGCTACTGCAGAGGAAAATATGTAAAAAAATAGAAGAATTTATTATTTCTGAAAAATACAAAGTGGTTTTTACAATTTCTACCGGAATTATATATGCAAAAATGCTCTTAAAATATTATGACGAGTATCGGAAAATAGCGGTTTTTTCATTGAAACAGGCAAAATCCATGGGCGGAAACGGTGTTTATTTTTTTGAAAAAGAAGACTATGAATTATTTTTACGAAAAGAAAAAATAAAGAGTGCACTCCGTAATGCGGTGGCAAACGGATTTGAAGGATTTGATGTATATTATCAGCCGATCATGGACTGTGATTCCGGTCATATGATCGGTGCAGAAGCTCTTATGAGATTTTCCATGTATCAGGATAAGAAAATAGAACCTGTTTCACCTGTAGAATTTATTCCTCTGCTGGAGGAAACCGGGCTGATTCTTCCGGCCGGAAGATATGTAATAGATAAAGCTGTGTCTATGTGCCATGAGATGCGGCAGTATATACCGGAATTTAAAATTAATGTAAATATATCATATATTCAGATGGTGAAAAGTGATATCTGGAAAGACATACTTTCGTCCATAAAACAGTATGATCTTCCACCGGAGTGTTTATGCGCGGAGCTGACAGAAAGTGGTTATACGGATATGACACCGTATTTTTATAAGCTTCGGAAAAAATTTGAAGAGAAAAACTTACAGTTTGTTCTGGATGATTTTGGTACAGGTTATTCGAATCTACATTGTATTGTAAATATGAAACCTAATTATGTGAAACTGGATAAAGATTTTACAGCAAAGGCTATGAGTAATGCAAGGGATTTTGAACTGCTTAAAAAGATTGTCGAAATGGTACATAGTGTAGATATCAGAATTTGTATAGAAGGCATAGAAAAAGAAGAGTGGTATCAAAAACTGAAAGAAATACATGTTGATTATCTGCAGGGGTATTTGTTTGGAAAACCATGCGAAGAAAATCAATTTTTAAATAAATTTATATTTCATTGTACCGATCAGGAAAATCTGACAGATTTGTAATGATATTGATATAGCCGGATTCTGTAGGATCCTATTGACATCCATCTTGTACACATGGTATACATATTATAACTCTTTGCACTGCATAAGACTACAGTACAAACTGAGCAGACCGTGATATATCATGGAGTCGGGTCACAAAGGTGACAGTGGAATTTCTTCATCCACGGGACAGTAGTTGCTTTATACTGGTTCGTGGGTGTTTTTTTATACTTTTCTCGGAAACACATCATTGTAAAACCCCACATATCGTTAGTGCCATAGAGCTATCTTACTTATTTCAGGAGGTAACTGATATGGAAAAAAATGAATTTCAAAAGGTAGCAAATAAAGTGTCTATCGTGACGATCATCGGAAATATTATATTGTCGGTCATGAAGCTTTTAGCAGGTGTGATCGCACATTCCAACGCTATGATCAGTGATGCGGTCCATTCCGCCTCCGATGTGTTCAGTACATTTATTGTCATGATCGGGATTAAACTGTCTTCTAAAAGTGCTGATAAGGAGCATCCGTACGGACACGAACGTCTGGAATGTGTGGCGGCGATCGTCTTGTCCATTGTTTTGTTCATTACAGGGCTTGGAATCGGTTCGAACGCATTAAAGGCTGTTACACAGGGAGATTATGATCATCTGCAGGTTCCGGGTATTCTGGCATTGATCGCAGCAATCGTGTCGATCGTCAGTAAAGAGGCAATGTACTGGTATACAAGGCATTATGCCAAAAAGATTGATTCCAGTGCACTTATGGCAGATGCATGGCATCACAGATCCGATGCATTTTCTTCGATAGGAGCACTGGTCGGAATTGCAGGCGCAAGAATGGGATTTCCGGTCATGGATTCCATTGCAAGTCTTGTCATTTTTGTATTTATCATAAAGGCAGCTTATGATATTTTTAAAGATGCCATGGATAAAATGGTGGATCATTCCTGTGATGAAGAAACGGAAAACCAGATCCGTGACTGTGTCAGAAAAAACAAATATGTAGAAGGGATCGATCTGCTTCAGACAAGAATTTTCGGCAATAAGATCTATGTCGATATGGAAATTGCACTGGATGGTTCCATGTCACTTCGGGAAGCACATAAAATCGCAGAATCGGTGCATGACAGCATCGAACAGAATTTTCCGAAGGTCAAACATATTATGGTGCATGTAAATCCGAGTAAATAATTCCTGACACTAATTGAAAATGAGATTTATGATTTTCGATATTCGGAAGGTGTCATTCCATATTCCTTGAAAAACAATTTATTAAAATAATTCCGGTTGGAGTATCCGAGCAGTTCGCAGATATCTCCAACCTTTTTGTCTGTATCTGTCAGCATATCTGCTGCCTTTTTTAATAAAAAAGTCTTTCCGTATGCGGAAAGTGTTTTTCCGGTAGAACGTTTCATAATACGTTCCACATAATCACTGTTATAGCCGGTCAGTTCTTCAATCTCCGATCTGGAAAAAAGTCCCAGCTTATTCTGATAAGCATTTGCAATTTTATAAACGATCTGTTCATCGTTTGAAAGCTTTGCCCAATGTACTTCTGTCTGGTAATTATTGCTGATTTCGAGCATTTCGATAAAACGACAGAACAGAGCTTTCATCATATGGCTTTTTCCGGAATGATTCCCGGAGATTTCATCTACCATGCGGTTAATGACATCAAAAAACTGATCTTGTGGAGATGTATTCAAAAGCCGGAAATCAGTATATACTTTGGCATCGTAAAGAGAATTTTTCTTGTTTTCACGAAAAAACCTCTGGAATACAGAACCGATCGCATGGGGATTTCCGTCCCTGTCATAGTAATAATTGGCACTGATCAGATCACGCAGATACTCTTCCTTCAGCAAAAACAGTACAATTTCCGTGTTATGGTCCATGACTTCGACATGATGGATGTTTTTATTGCACAGACAGCATTCGCCCGGACGATAGGTTATGTATTCATCCTCAATCCGCATGTTTAATTCTCCCGATAATACAAAGGTAAGTTCGTAAAAATCGTGAGAGTGGAGCCGCAGTCCACCCATAGAAGAAAAAGCTTTATAGTCCATATGGGCATCTACAATGCTGCTTTCGGACAGCTCCATATACATGGAGGAATTTGCTGCCGGATTGACATTTTCATAAAGGATCAGATAAGGCATATTGATCTCAAAATACTGATACAGGGAGTTTTCATTTTTGTGCAGGATCAGATTAGAGTAGGACATATCATGATGTCTGGATATTTTTCTCTGATATTCCCGGTCGGATTCTGCATGAATGGTTTGAAATGAAGTCTGTTTTGGATACATTTTAATTATTTTTGCTCTCTTTTAGATATTTTTGGATTGCTGTTTCGATTATATAATACATGTAACATCAAAGCAAGAGTAACGTGCACGTGATCATCAAGGGCCCGATGAGCCGTACTCTTTGAAAGGAGAGGAATATGAATATCTATGTAAATTGTAATGCCTGTAAAGATGGCAACGGCACAAAAGAAAGTCCATATCGTTTTATCAATGATGCGGCGCAGGCAGCAGCAGCGGGTGATGAGATTTTAGTTGCACCGGGCATTTACCGTGAATATGTCAATCCGAAAAATGCCGGAACAGAAAATGCAAGAATCGTGTATAAAAGCGAAGTACCTTTAGGTGCTGTGATCACAGGAGCCGAAGAGGTACATGACTGGACGCATCTGGAAGGAAATGTATGGGTATGCAGAATTGATAACAGCGTTTTTGGCAGTTACAATCCTTATACAACACTTGTAAAGGGAGACTGGTATTTTGGTCCTTTTGTAAGACATACCGGCGCTGTTTATTTAAACGACAGGCAGTTATATGAGGTACAGAGCCTGCAGGAGTGTATCGAAGGTAAGGTTTATATACATTCCTGGGAACCGGAATGGTCCGTATACAAATGGTATACAGAACAGGATGGAAAGGAAACAGTTATTTATGCGAATTTTCAGGGAAAAGATCCCCGTGTGGAAAAGGTGGAGATCAATGTCCGCCGCAACTGCTTTATGCCATCGGAAAATCATATAAATTATATTACAGTCAGTGGATTTAATATCAATAAAGCAGCTACCACATGGGCACCTCCTGCAGCTTATCAGGATGGTATGATCGGACCTCACTGGGCAAAAGGATGGATCATCGAGGACTGTGAGATCAGTAACAGTAAATGCAGCGGTATTTCCCTTGGAAAATATTACGATGCGGAAAATGATCATTATTTCACCAATAAGCATGTAAAGAGTGCAACGCAGATGGAAAGAGATGCAGTCTGCAGAGGACAATATCACGGATGGACGAAAGAAACCATAGGAGGGCATATTGTCCGCAGATGTCATATCCATCATTGTGAACAGACAGGTATTGTCGGCAGAATGGGCGGTGTTTTCTCCGTGATCGAGGATAACCATATCCATCATATCAACAATATGCAGGAGCTTGCAGGTGCGGAAGTAGCAGGTATCAAGCTGCATGCAGCGATCGATGTGACGATACGACGGAATCATTTTCATCATTGTACAATGGGTATCTGGTGCGACTGGGAAGCGCAGGGAACACGGATCACACAAAATCTGTTCCATGACAATTATGCACCTTCCGAAGATATCCCGTTAGTACCGGGCGGAATGGGAAGCTGCGATATTTTCGTGGAAGTCAGCCACGGACCGACTCTGATCGATCACAATATTTGTCTGTCCAAACTTTCCATGAAGCTGGCTTCACAGGGCTGTGCAGTGGTACACAATCTCTGCCTTGGACCGATGAGCTCTATCGGAAGCGGTTCCGATATGCCATTAAAGAACGGAACGATGGCACCAAGATATACGCCATATCATATCCCGCACAGAACAGAAGTAGCGGGTATGATGACATTCCTGCATGGTGATGATCGTGTTTATAATAATATCTTTATCCAGAACTGGCCGGTAAAACCGGAAGAAGTAAAAGAAGATATGGGCTTTATCATGATAGATAATCAGATACAGGGTACAGGCGTATTTGACGATTTCCCGACTTATGATGAGTGGATCGTACCTTTTGAACTGGATAATCCGGAACCAAATATGTTTGTAATGCAGGATTACCATTTTGGTAAATTACCGGTCTGGATCAACGGAAATGCTTATTTTAACGGCGCTGTGGCTTTCAAGAAAGAAGCAGATCATTTCATCAATACAGACGATAAGGTATATGTCAATCTGGTGGAAAAGGACGGACAGTATACACTTCAGACAAATGTGTATGAAGTACTTGGCAATTATACGACATCTATCATTGACAGTGATGTACTGGGTGAGGCGTTTGAGCCGGAAGAAAGATTTGAAAATCCGGATGGCAGCACGATTACCTTTGACCGTGATTATTTTGGCAACCACAGAAGCTTGAAAGCAGTACCGGGTCCTTTTGCAACAGCAGAAGCAGCAACCTGGAATTTACGATAAAAAGGAGACAGTACTATGGAAGAAAAAAAATATTTGAAATTATATAATAAAGTCGGCTATGGCGGCGGTGACTTTGCTGCCAATATGGTATATGGATTGATTTCCAGCTTTGTCATGATCTACCTGACAAACACGATCGGAATGGATGCAGGTATTATTGGTACACTGATCCTGGTTTCCAAGCTGCTGGACGGTGTTACAGATATCCTGTTTGGCAGTCTGATCGACAGAACACATTCCAAATTCGGTAAGGCAAGACCATGGATGTTCTGGTCCTACTTCGGTAATGCCATTGCATTGATCGCATTATTTGCGATTCCTATGAACTTGAGTTCCAAGCTGCAGTATGCTTATTTCTTCATTGCATATACACTTTTAAATGCGATCTTCTATACAGCAAATAATATCGCATATTCTGCACTGACCTCTCTGATCACAAAGAACAGTCAGGAACGTGTACAGATGGGAACATTTCGCTTTATCGGTTCCACACTCGGAAATCTTCTGGTTTCCAATTTCACTTTAGTTATGGTGGAGAAATTTGGCGGCGGAAATGTTGGCTGGAGAACAACAGCGATCATCTTTGCATTAATCGGTCTTGTTGTAAATACCATTTCCGTATTATCCGTAAAAGAGCTTCCGGAAGAAGAGATCAATGAAGCATATAGGGAAGCAAAAGAAGAAGGTATTGTTCAGAAAGAGATCGGTCTGATCGAAACGCTGAAAACACTTGTAAAAAATAAATATTTTGATATGCTGACTATGATCTATCTGCTCTTTTATCTGATGACAGGTGTTTCCTTGGGAGCAGCTATTTACTACTTCACATATAATTGTGGAAATGCAGGTTTATTCGGAAAGATGATATCTGTCTTTTCCGTAGCAAATGTCATCGGTCTGATCGCAGCACCTATACTTGTAAAGAAATTGAAAAATATCCGGATTTTAAATGTGGGATGCTTTATTTTAAATGTGATCGTACGTGCCATTTATCTGATCTTCGTTATGCAGGGTAACGCGCCTGTCGTTGTATGGATGTATGGACTGGTTTCCCTTACCTGCTGCACACTTGGTGGTACATTCAATGCACTTGTATCTGAGGCTTCTGAGTATACTTATTTAAAGACAGGAAAGAGAATGGATGGTTCCATGTATTCCTGTACTTCATTCGGTATGAAGGTAGGTAACGGACTTGGTTCCGCTATCAGCGGCTGGTTGCTGGCAGCTTCTCATTACGATGCGACAGCAGCAGTACAGAGTGCATCCTGCACCAATATGTTATCCTTCATGTTTGCAGGTATTCCGCTGATTATTACAGTGATCATCTTAATCCTCTACTACAAACTGGATGTAGAAAAAATCAACCAAAAATTAAGAAGTGAAAATTAAATTTAGACCCGGAGAAGAATCAATTCTTCTCCGGATTTTTTTTGATTCGCAGCAAAAATAACATGAGCAGAAGCACAATGGGAAAGACAAGTCCCACACGCATACCAATGCGGATGTTGTCTCCTGCATTTTGTGTGATGCTGCCAACAATACCGGGGCCGATACTTCCGCCCAGATCCCCTGCCATGGCAAGCAGTGCAAACATGGCTGTTCCTCCTGCAGGAAATTTCTTAGAAGAAAGACTGATCGTTCCCGGCCACATGATTCCGACAGAAAAGCCGCATAGAATACAGCCTGAAAGACCGATCAGCGGATTTGCGGACAGAGAAGTAAGCAGATAGCATATCACACACAAAAGACCGGAAGCAGTCATAAATTTCATCAGATCCAGCTTTTCCCCATATTTTCCGAAAATAATACGGCTGATGCCCATCATAACAGCAAACAGGCATGGACCGGTCAGATCTCCGACAGCTTTTGACAGACCAAGGGCTGCTTCTGCATAAGTGGAAGCCCATTGTGCCATGGCAAGCTCAGATGCACCGGAGCAGACCATCAGGCATACAAACAGCCAGAACAGAGGCTTTTGAAACAGCTTTCCGATACGCATCCCATTTCCGTCTTCTACCAGATATTCTATCGGACATGTTGCGAAATTATAAATATTTACAGCCGGGATAAGTGCCCATAAAACAGCGAGCCATTTCCAGTGTTCTGTTCCGAAGAGCAGAAAAAACAAAGTGGAGATCAGTATTGTACCAACGGAGCCCCAACAGTAAAAGGAATGAAGCAGGCTCATGGTCGCCTCTTTATTTTCAAAAGGACATGCTTCAATGATCGGACTGCAAAGTACCTCGATCAGTCCGCTTCCTATTGCATATAAAATGACACTGATCAGGATTCCCCCAAAGGGACTCGGTAACAGATCCGGCAAAACAGCAAGACCGATAAGCCCTGTGGCAGCACATATTTCTGAGGCAACAACGCATATGCGATATCCGATCCTGTCCACGAATTTTGCACAGAACAGATCTACCAGAAGCTGTGTGAAAAAGAAGCAGGTGGGGATCAGGGCAATCTTTCCAAGAGAAATTTGATACGTATTGTGAAATGTTAAAAATAAAAGCGGGGCAAAGTTTGCTGCGATCGCCTGTGTGATAAATCCCAGATAGCAGGCAATTTTTGTTTTTTTGTAATCAGGCATTTTCTATTCCTTCTTTCTGTTTTTTTGTTCTCTGTTTACAACAGATTTTAATTTTATTGCTATCCCCACAAAGAATACATCCTTCATAATTACCGGATATATATCGTGGTTCATAATTGACGGTAAATCCTGATTCAATCAGAGATAGCATCATACGATTTACCTGTTTTTTGTTATTTACATATATAACAAGACTGTTTTCCAATCTGCTTTGCTGTTTTTTTATGATTGCTTTCATACGAACCCTCCCTCATTAGTTTCTGTATTGGATTATATAGTATAATTAGTATGTTTTCATTGTCATATATAGCATAATTATTGTATAATATCGTAAAAATGAAAAGGAATCAGTTGTATGGGATCAGTGAAGAAAACAAATAAAATTGCAACAGATGAAAATTTAATGGAAATGGCGCAGCATGGGAGCAGCCAATATTCTTTCCGGTTTTACTGCGATGATCTGGAACAGTTTGATTTTCACTGTATTGACTGGCACTGGCATACAGAGCTGGAGGTTTTATATGTAGAATCCGGCAGTCTGACCTGTTATGTGGGAGATAAACAGATGACTCTGAAAAAAGGGGAAGGAATGTTCATTAATTCCAGAGTTCTGCATCGTTTCCATGCAGAATCTGCGATCATGCCCAATTTTGTTTTTATGCCATCCTTTATCAGAGAACAGGATAGTATCATTTACCAAAAATATGTCTTGCCTGTCATATCATCGTCTTTGTCATTTCAGGTTTTTCAGGCAGAGGTTTCCTGGCAGAATGAGGTTTTAAAGCTGATCGGGCAGATTATAGAGATACAGAAGCAGGAGATACCCTGTGAACTTGCAACTTCAGCTCTTATACAGATGTTGTGGCTCCTGCTATATGAAAATGCAGCCATTCTGCCTGCGAAAAAAGCCGGAAAAGAGAAAGCATCTTCTCAGGCAAGGCTGCAGCTTATGATGCAGTATGTGTATCTGCAGTATCAAAATCCCATTTCTTTGGAAGAGATCGCAGGAGCTGCATCGATCAGTAAAAGTACCGCATTAAATCTGTTTAAGGAATACCTGCATGTCACGCCGGTAGAATTTCTGATACAGCACCGCTTAAAAGAGGCTGCAGTACTGCTTGCAAAGACGGAAAAGAAAATATGTGTGATCGCGGAAGAAACAGGATTCCACACAGTAGATTACTTTTGCAGACTGTTTAAAAAGTATTATAAGGTCACACCGATGCAGTATCGAAAGAGGGGCACTTTTTTGGCATAAAAGGAGCATGTTACAGGAAAAAGCGTTTTGATAAAATAGTAAAAATAGCTATCTGTTTTGAATGATATGCATAAGATAGAGTATGTGGGGGAAAATAGATGAAAAAACGCTTTGGAAAACAATTCCTGTGTTACCTGCTGAGTGTAACACTTTTTGCATCTGTATTGCAGGTTCCTGTAGGAGCCTTGCAGGTCAGTCCGCAGGATGGGACAAAACAATCTGTAGAAAATAAAACAGATTCTTCAGAAATCACAAGTGATACAACATCTGTCAGGAAAGAAGAAAAAACACTGGATTTCGCCTTAAACGGCGGTTCCTTTATTGAGGGCTATCAGTCACCTTCTTCTTATCCTGCAGATAAGCTGCCTGATGGATCGGTCATCAGTAAGCCGGGGTATGCATTTGCAGGCTGGTACGATAATAAAGAATTCAGCGGAGAGGCTGTTACAAAGATAGATACATCTTATACAGGTCCTCTGGTTCTTTATGCAAAATGGACGGATCCTTATTATTATGTAGATATTCCGGCAAATGTGAAAGCAGACGGTTCCGAGCTGAAATTGAGCGGAGCGGCAGACGGTCTGTATGAGAAGGAAGTCGTAAAGGTTTCGGTCAATTCGGAAAATAACTGGCATCTCAAAAATCACGATACACTGCTTTCTTATCAGCTGAAGGAAAAAGATACAAAGCTGATACCGGAAAATGGCGTACCTGTGATCAATCTGACATCGACCAAAAAGAGTGATGAAAAAGTCTATGTTTGTGAAGTAACGGAAGATCCACAGACAGCGGGAGAATATCAGGATACACTGACCTTTGAGATTGGTCATGAAAGTCCGAGCTATACGATAAATTATGAAGCAAACGGCGGTTTTAAGGATGATCCGAAAAATCCGGGCAGTCTCATTTCCTTTGAAGAAGAGACACTTGCGCCGGGCACGTCCCTTGGTGATTTGCCGATTGCCATCAAGTCCGGTTATACATTTCTCGGCTGGTGCTATGACGAGGGCTGCACCAGATATGTCGCAACAACAGACCGCCTGCTGGGCGATACGACATTATATGCGGCTTATACCGAAGATCAGGCGTTCCAGTCGCATGCGATCGCTGCTTTTGCGCGCGCGATCGATGTAGACGGTGCTTCTCTTGTCATTCAGGTAACAGACCAGAGCGGCGCTATGAGCGCGGATGAGATCTTAGCTGCCTGTACACTGAAAAATATCAGTGATTTTACGGAAGAGATCACACTGCATCTATCAGCCGCAGGAAACAATACATATACGATCAGTAAAGAAAACGGCTGGAAAGAGGGATCCAATTACAGGCTGTTATTAGATAGTAAAGATCTTTACTTTACCGGCTTTGATACTTCGATCCGTGAATATGAGATTTCGATCCATAAGGATGAAGTAAAAAATGTTTCCTTAAATCCAAACCTGAAATATATCCATGTAAAGGAATTATCCAGCCTGACTGTGAACGGACAAAGTGCGCAGTCTGTTTCTGTTGCAACGATGACACTTGGACCGGACGGATCGGTCAGAAGTGAAGGAAGCACGACGACCGGTAGTTTCACCTATACGGACAAAAAGCTGAAAATAGGCGATCAGATCGCAGTCTATGCGGGAGATGTCATTCCGACGATGGATGAGGTGGCATCGTCTGCGGACGGAAGCGATATTTCATTCTTCGAGATCACGGGCGTGAACGGAAATCAGTATACTTACCGGGGATCGAAAACAGAAGATGTACTTTTTATGCCGGATGTCCTGCCACTGGATATCACAAAGGATCAGGACGGCGATCCGGGAAATAACAGTGTGACGGTTGCTCTGTCAGAGCTGGCCTTTGATGGAAGCAGTATCAGCCAGAATACGATGCTTTCTGCCGATACGACAGTGGATGAAGGAGACTTTCTGGCTCTGTATACAGATCCAAATGATCAGAGCACGCTTTCTTACGGAAAGATCACAAGTGTTCTTTTGTCAAATGGACAGTATATCATCGCTTATCAGCCGCAGACATGGGAAGATGTCAAAGCTGCCATGGATGTTTATACGACCGAATCTGTGAATGGAAAGGATCTGCTGGACGGTACAGATGTGCAGGCACTGGAAAGTAATCTGGAAGCGCAGGCAGTGGAAAGCGGATTTGCAGAAGACGTAGCACAGCAGATCGGCGAAATGACACTTCGTACAGATTCCTTTGCCGAGCTGGAAAAAGAGCTTGGAAAAGAACTGAAAGCAAATGTGGAAATTGCGGGAGCAGATGAGATAGAGGGGCTGACAGCCCCGGGCTCTGCGAAAAAGCGCGTGGAAGTGGGAATGCCACAGGTAAAGGCGGATCTTGATACAAAGCTGCGCCATTTCGACGGCAATGAAAGTGGTGTCCATCTGGGACTGGAGATCAAGGTTCCGGTCACGTTCCATGTGGCGCGTTATGCGGATTTTACGATCACTGTTACAGCAACATTTGAACAGGAAGTGCGTGTTGCAGTCCATGTAGACGGAGAAGCAGTATGGAAGGTGTGGGGCATTTTCCCTTATATTGCAGATTACCGTGTGACAGCTTCTCTGGATCTGTATGAATATACAGGGATCGGACTGGATATCAACTTTAAAACGGAGCAGGCAAATAATTATCTGCTTTATCCGACAGGCGGTGGCACCGGTACTTCGATATCGCAGTACAAAAAGAAGCAGAAGCTGGCAAATGATGTGGAAAATATCATTTCCGAGCTTGAAGATATGATGGAGAACGGAAGTGAGTATATATCCGATAAGGCGCCTTTCCTGGCTGATCTGGGCGGATCGGATGATGACGTGGAGGCCAACACCGGAGGCAGTGATCAGATTTCTGTGGCAAAATCTCTGGCAGAGCGTTATGCGGATCTGTTAGAGGATGATGGCGAGTGGGTTGAGATCTACACCAAACGGATCACGGAGCAGCATTTCCGTGTGCTTCTCGTGATCGATATTGCGATCGAGCTGGATTTCGTTGTCTGGACGAAGGTCAATGTTTCGATCGGTATGAGCTTCTGGTATAAAAATGCCAAACGCTATGTATTCTGTCTGCAGGTAAAGGGCAGAAAAGCAACGAGTGATACGATCAATATTACCGAGGAGCAGTATGAATTTACCGCATATGCCATGGGAACGATCGGTGTGAAGGCGGGTGTCAGACTGACGGTCCGTGTCGGACTTTTGTCAACGGAGCTGGCAAGTGTGGGACTTTCCGCGGAAGTAGGCGGTTATGTACAGCTTTGGGGGTATTTATATTACATCCTGAAATATACTGCTTCGAGCGGAAGAAATACGAGAGCGATCGGTGCACTTTATCTGGAGATCGGTATTTATCTGGATATCAAGTTCCGGGCGCAGGCGCTTTCCAATGCATTTACTTATTCGCCGACGCTTTTTGAAGCCATGTGGCCGTTATATACCGCCGGTACTCTGGAAAATGTGCTCGATTTTGCGGATACAACGGACATGGAATGCAATCTGAAGTATGAAATGAAGAAAATGCGCATTCCGGATGACTTCTTTACCATGAATTACATGGATATGAAGGAAGGTCTGGATGACGGCGAATATTTCACAAAAATCTATGAAGATGACAGTGACCGGTATTTTGTGATCACGATGACAAATGATGCCTTTTCTTATAACCCGGAGACAAATCTTATTACAGTAGATCCGGGCGCAGAAAAATCCGTAGATGGCGAGATGATCGTCACATGGAAGGATCAGCCGGGTACATTCAATACAAAACCGTTCCGGAAAAAAGTAAAGCTGCACTGGGATATGCTGCGAGATGGCTATATTCTTGCCTTTATGAGCAACGGCGGTTCTTATGTAGCACCGCTTGACCAGAAATACGGAACAGCTATTAAAAAGCCTGCGGATCCGGTAAAACAGGGCTATACATTTGCAGGCTGGTATACAGATGAGGCGTTGACGAAGCCTTATACCATTCCTGCCACAATGCCCGATCAGGATGCACTTGTATACGCAAAATGGACGCCTGCCAGCGTTTCTTATACGGTAAAGACGTATCTGCAGAGCGCAAACGGTGTTTATGAAGTGCCTGAGGATGGTGTGGAAAAGAAAACCGCATTGACAGGATCTACGATCAGTCCGCAGCCAAAGGTGCGTGAAGGCTATGAAACACCGGCGGTCAGATCAGCGGTTGTAGAAGCTGATGGCAGTACGCTCATTGAATATTATTATCCGAGAGCAAAATATACTGCAACCTATCGATCAGATAACGAGGTTGTTTCTACAGGCTCTTACCGCTATGGTACCATGATGCCTGTGCCTGCGGTTTATAAACCGGGCTATGAGCTGGACGGATGGATCCTGGAAGGAAATACTGCTGTAGAAGAGATCCCACAGGATGTACCGGCAAAGAATGTGACCTATTTTGCAAAATGGAGTCCGCAGTCAGGCATTGGTTATACGGTGCGATATTATGTGGAGGAAGAAAACGGAGACGGATATGTTTTACATGAGATACAGTATCTGACCGGAGAGACCGGGCAGAGAGTCACAGCACCTGCAGGTGCTTATGATCCGGCATTTTATCATCTGAAGAACAATACACTGCCAAGTGGCGAGATCAAAGCGGACGGAAGTCTGGAGCTGCGGGTTTTCTATGACCGGAATGTGTATACAGTGACCTATGATCTGCAGGCATCGGATGCTGTCCTGCCTGCAGGAAGTGAGCTGACATTTACCGCAAGACCGGGTGAGAAGCTTGTGACTGAAACACCGGAAAGAGAAGCCTACAGATTCCTTGGCTGGTATCTGGACGCAGATTATAAGCAGAAGTTTGATAATACAATGCCTGCGCAGGATATCACGCTGTATGCAAAATGGGAAAGCATGCAGGTCAATTATACAGTCAGACATTATCAGGAAAATCCTGAGATTTTGAATGAATATGGGTTCCCGGAAGGGGAAGCACCCACGTATACACTTGTGGAGGAAGAAGTATTTACCGCGCTTGCAGGCACTTTGGTTTCGCCTGCGGTAAAATCCTATGAAGGTTTTACGTCACCGGCCGTGCGCACGGAAGAAGTGACGGCGGATGCGGATGGTGTCGGAACGCTTGTCATCGAGTATCAATATGACCGCAGCGATTACACCATGGCGTGGTATCGGAGCGAGACAGAGCTCATTCCGTATACGGTACAGTATGGTGCAGCGATCCCTGTTCCAAATGAGAAAGAGATGGCAAACGGTAAACCGGGCTATCGCGTGGAAGGCTGGTATGAGGATCAGGCTCTTACGAGGCCTTTCACCTATAAAACAATGCCTGCGCAAAATCTGACTGCCTATCCAAAGTGGGTTGCGGATGAGATTTCCTATTATGTATCTTACAATTTCCTGGATGGAACCACGCAGGTAAATTCCTATACGGAAACTTATACCGGTCTGGCGGACAGCGTTGTACAGCCGCCGGAGGTAAAAAGCTTTGAAGGTTATACGTTTGATGAAAGCTCAAGACTGACGAGTTTTAAGATTGAACCAGGTAATCCGTATATCGGGTATTATTATCAGATCAATACACATACGCTGACTTATCAGTATGAAACAAATGATGCGACCGGAACAAATATAATAACCGCACAGAAAAAATACGGCGAAGATATTACAATACCGGATCCGGCAAGAGACGGCTATGCATTTGCAGGCTGGTACACAGATACAGGCTTTGAAAACCGGTATACGGGGACAACAATGCCCGATCAGGATCTGGTTTTATATGGGAAATGGATAGATGGCAAACAGTCTTATCAGGTGTTACATTATCTGACACAGCTGGATGGCAGCAGGCGGCTGTATCTGGCGGAAAGTCTGTACGGAGAACCGGGAGATGTGATAACACCGGAAACGAAAGCACCGGAGGGGTATGAAGATGTAGAACCCATCACCCATACACTTGTGCAGGGTTCCGTGGAAAATAACCGTATCATTTATGTGTATCCGAGAAAGCAGTATCAGATCAGATATGTGTTAAATGGCGGAATCTGTGAGCAGAGCACAGAGCAGATGATAACCTACGGAACACCTTTAAAGGATATTCTGGATGCACTTCCGGTCTACAGAAACGGGTATAGTTTTGCAGACTGGTATACAGATGAAGCATTGCAGGCCGTTTACAGACCGGATACAATGCCTGCCTCAGACCTGATCTTATATGCAAAATGGGATGTGATAAAGACCGCATATATAGTAGAGCATTATAAGGAAAACGTGGAAACAGGCGCATATGATCTGGCAGAGAGAAGCTACCGCTATGCAGATACAGATACGATCGTAGAGCCTGCGGTAAATCAGTATGACGGTTATACAAAACCGGATGTACAACAGGGCACAGTATCGGGAGATCCGGATAACAGGCTTGTGATCAAGTATTATTACGATTGCAGTAAGCATATGCTGACGATGCATGATATAGTCTGTGCTGACGGCGTTTCTGTGGAAGATGTGACGGAAGAAAAGAAATGTGGCAGTAAGCTGCCTGCGCAGGCGAGAAAAGCGTATCTGTTTGGTGGCTGGTACGAGGATGCAGCCTATACACAGCCATTCAGTGGTGTAATGCCGGACAGAGATCTGACCTTATATGCAAAATGGATTCCTGATATGCGTTCTTATACCTTTATCTACCGCATACAGAATCTGAATGGCAGATCTGTGAATTACAAAATTGTAAGCGGAGAGGCACAAATCGACACTTTTGTAACGCCGGAGGGCATCGGAGAGGAAGCAGTTGCCAAAGGATTTACTGCGCCGGTGCTTGAGCCGGTACAGATGCAGGCGGAAACTTACAAAAACACATATACCTTTGACTATGCCAGAAACAGATATACAGTTAAATTCCAGCTGGATAACGGGGAAAAGGATGTTATACAGAATGGTTATTATGGCAGCGAGATAAGAGTGCCTGTTCCAAAGAAAACAGGATATACCTTCACAGGCTGGAACAGCAGGGTAGAGGATACGATCCCCGATCATGACGTGACCTATACCGCACAGTGGAAGATCAATTCCTACCATATTGCGTTTATGGTTGATAATGACGATAAGGGTGCAGCCTATCAATACGGACAGACGATCAGCCGGCCGGCAGATCCGAAAAAAGAGTATTACACCTTCAAAAACTGGAGTGGAGAAATACCACAGACAATGCCTGCAAAGGATGTCAATCTGACAGCGGTATTTGGGCCGGTAGTATATCAGATCACCTACGATCTGGATGGCGGAAAAGAGTATTACAATCCGACATCCTATACGTATGAAAGCAATACGATCGTATTAAACCGTCCGACAAAGAGCCATTATGAATTTTTAGGCTGGAGCGAAGAAGGCAAAGAAGGTCTTGTAAAGGATGTGACCATACCAAAAGGTTCCTATGGAAAGCGTCATTTTAAGGCAAACTGGAAGGTGATCACCTATACGATCAGCTTTGCATCGGATAAGGTTGTACTTGGCATGGATGATATGCAGATCAACTATTTTGAGACCAAAAAACTGGAATCATGCAAGAAAGCACCAAAGGGCTACAAATTTTACTGCTGGACGACAAGTCTGGAAAATCCGAGATATGATTACAGTAACAGACATAAGATGCAGCGTGTGGAAAGGAATATGACGTTGTATCCGGTTTATACGCCGAAGCAGTACCGTGTTTACTTTGATTACAACCTGGATAAATTATACAAAGAATATGATAGTCATGATTTTGAATCAAAGGTGGATATCACGCAGATCAGCACAAATGACAGTAAACGCCATAAATGGGGCTATGTGCTGGACGGATGGGATAAAACGAATGATAAAAATGAAAATCTGGGTTACTTTGATGTATCAGAAAAGAGCTTTATCCTGCGCGACACAGAGGATATCACACTGAAGGCGAACTGGAAGCCAAACGCCAAATATCTGTATACACCATCGAAGTACACAAACAGTTACAATATCACCGATGATAATAACAAAGAGATCTCCTTCAAGTTTTATGTAGATGGAAAACAGGAAAAAGAAGAAGTAACGGGAGATTACGGTCTTGGAAAAGGCGCAGAGTATGTAATGAACATGGATAACATGTCTCTGGACGTAGTCAGCAAAAATTTCAAGAAGGTCAAAGTGGAAGTGCAGTACAATGTGCATATGGTCAAAGACGGTTATGCAGTCATGCGTCTGAGATACAAACCCAAAAATGGCAAAGAGGTATCCTGGAAAACAGAATCCTCCGATCTTCTTGACGAAAAGATCACAAAATACTTCTCCTATGAGCTTGACCGGACAGATGTGGAGTATTTCTGGATCGAGTTTGATGCAAACGGTGGCGGTGATGATGAGTATGATCTCGATAATATATTATTTAAGGTAACCTATTTAGAGAAATAAAAGCAGATGAAGGGCAGAATATGAAAAATAAAAAAAGAATTTTGATGATGGCGGGTGGTATATTCGTGGTCGTAATTGTAGCTGTTGTAGTTTATTTTCTGGTCAGACAGGATAGCAAAGATCCGGCATTTTTGCCGGATCTGGATGAAAACGCAATAGTGCAGACAGACGGGATCAAAGAAAAACCGGAGGGAATCCGTATTCCGGGTTATCCAAGGATCAATATTTCGGCAGATACAAAGGATGTCACAATGAATCTGCAAAACCCGGAAGGAAATCCCTGTTATTTTACATTTGAGATTGTCCTGACAGAGCGGGAAGAAACCATCTATACCTCAAAGCTGGTAGAACCGGGAAAAGCGATCACGGATGTTACCTTGTCCCGTGCACTGGAAAAAGGCGAATATCCGGCCGTGATCAAAATTACGACAACATCTTTAACAGATGGAAGTGCAATGAACGGGGCAGATGTGGAAACCGTTCTCATTGCACAATAAAAGGGGGAAAAAGATGAAAAAGAAACTTTTGATTCTGACAGCACTGCTGACATTTGCCATATCCGTCATGACAGTTTCTGCCAAAGCACCGGGAAAAACAAATGTGACCTATCAGGTAGATCCTTCCTATGAAGTTGTGATCCCATCTGATGCGACAGTTCCGTTTCTGACAGAAAAATCGGCGTATGGGACCATTGAGATAAAAGAAGCTGTTTTGGAAGAAAATAAATGTATTCTTGTAAAAATGGATGCAAGTGGGACGCTGGTAAATGAAAAGCATCCAAAATCCAAAATCCCTTACCAGATCTTAAATGGAAAAAAGGAGTTTCAGAGCCAGAAATACACGAAGGCAGGAGAAAAAACGGATCTGACCATTTCAATCAAAAAGGCAGACTGGAACAAGGCAAGAGGCGGAAGCTATAAGACAGCGGTCACATTTACCATATCGTATGTGGACAAGAAATAGCGGAGAGGCGGTACTATGAAAAAATATCTGGCAGTTTTTATCATGATTTTAATATGCCTGCATCTTCCGATGCAGATCCGGGCATCTCAGAGTGAGATTGGTACAACGGTTCCGGAAACACATACGGTATCGATCGAGGCAGAGCATGCATCAGCGCAGTATATGGAAGGTGATAAGGGAATAAGCGACGCTTATCCCGTACCGCGTTTTTCCAAACCGGAATTTAAGATCACAGCAAAAGACGGTTATGAAATAAAACGTGTTTTGTTAAATGATAATGATGTGACAAAAAACGTGGAAAAGGGAATTTTAAAGCTTTCAGAGGTCTGTGAAAATCAAGTGATCAGGATCGAGACAGAAGCCGTTGCACCGGAAGATGCCGAACCATCGCAGAAGCCACAGAGTACGCAGAAACCACAGAGTACACAGAAACCGCAGGCACCGCAATCACAAACGCAGCAGACATCACAGGCACCGGAAAAGCAAAATACCGTCAAAAATGCGGAACAAAAACAGGAAACCACAGAAACGACCGGTCAGGAGCAGGAATCCGGAAATGAAATATCAGAATCCATATCGCAGGAAGAGATGGATGCAATGGATGGTGCAAATACGGAAAACGAGCCGGAGGTATCTGCCCGTCACTTCAGCTTCTGGTGGATCCTTTTGCTGCTTTTGACCGCAGGTATCATAATATGGCTGATTATAGTTTTAAAAAAGAGAAAAAATAATAAAAACGAGGAAAAACCACTTGATCAATAAGGAAAATCTGCCTATGTAAGGTTGCAACCTCTTCTCCCCATGTTATAATAAAAGTTATGAAATGTTTGTGGAGGAGAATGTAAAATGGAAAAGCTGCACTTTGCAAAGGGAAGAATGATTCTGCCTCTGACCGGAAGTTCATATGAACTCGGAAAAATGAAAGAGGCTATTGATCTGATAGAGGATACGCAGTTAGCGGAGATCGCACGTGCGGAAGCCTGTTATTTTACAGCGGATGCAAAAGGCTGTGTGGAACTTGTAAAAAAATATCTGGCAAGTGACGATGTAATGCTGCGCCTGTCAGCGGATATGCTGTATGTATTTGCAAACCTGACACTCGGAAATGCCGGAAAGGCACAGGCAGCGCGCATAGATGTAAAGCAGTGTCTGCAAAAAGCACTGGAAGAAGATGCAGGTACAGGAATAAAATCTTCCTGTATATTTGCCTATTATCTGATCAATATTTTTCTGCATATCGAAACAGAAAAGGAAATGCCGGCTTTAGAGGGCTGCATTTCTGATCTGCCGACAGGACAGAAATTATTTGCGATCAGTATTTTAGCGCATGGCATGTATTTAAAAAAAGAATATCTGAAAGCACAAGGGGTCGTACAGACTGCAATGCTGATGGCAGATGCGGTCTATCCGATCCCATTTATCTATTTAAACTGTATTGCGGCCATGTGTCAGATCAATCAAAAAGAGCAGGAGGAAGCGATCAGTTCCGTGAAGAAAGCAATTTCTTTTGCGGGAAAAGACGGACTTTTTGAGCCTTTTATAGAATATCACGGCCTATTGCAGGGCGTTCTGGAGGTCTGTCTTAGAAAAAGTGAACCGGAAATTTATAAAAAACTGGTCAATGGGATCATTGCATTCAGCCGTGGCTGGATGAAGATCCACAATTCCCAGATGAACAGAGATGTAACAGATCTGCTGACACCTCTGGAGTTTTCCATTGCCATGCTTGCCTGCAGAGACTGGACCAATCAGGAGATCGCCCAGCATCTTGGATTATCGGTTAATACAGTAAAGCATTATGTTTCCGATATTCTGGAAAAGCTGCAGATCGATAAGAGAGAGAAAATAAAGGATTTTGTGAATCAATAGGTCTTTTCTAAAAAATCGCATAATGCTATAATAGAAAGAAATTGAAAGGGGTAGGAAGACAAATGTCTTCATGTTTGTGTATGAATAAGGGAAATGGAACCAAAGGAAAACGGCTTGATTTTTTAAGAGTCATCATGCTGATCGGCAGTGTACCACTATTGTCAGCAATCATTATTCTGACGATCTGTGCTGCAATGAAGCTGGAAAATGAACTGGAAACCAGTACATATGCAAGGCTTCGTGCCTGTGCGATTTCCGTACAGAAGTATTTTGAATGGGATATCCGCGAAGAAATTCTGGAAAAAGATGATGTAAGCTATGAGTTTATTGATTCTTTACAAAAAGATGAGATCGAACTGACTTTCTTTGAAGGAGATACGCGTTTTATTACATCTATAAAGGATAAAAGCGGAAATAGAGTGGAAGGAACAAAAGCATCGGAGGAAGTCTGGAATATAGTAAAAACAGGAAAAGATTATCAGTCAGACGGTATAGATATTTCCGGAGCAAAGTATTATGTATATTATACGCCGGTCTGCACAGATGACGGTAAAGTCATCGGTATGGCATTTGCCGGAGAAAAGGAAGCGGTTGTTAATGATGCAAAGAACAATCTGATGATCAGCTTTGTAAAAATTGCCCTTGTTCTTACGGTTGTCTATCTGATCATCCTGATCTGGCTGGCAAGGGTAATCCGGAAGCCGCTTGCAAAAACAGCAGCAGATATTGAAAATATCGCAAATGGTAATATTTCTAATGAAATCAGCGGTTCTTCCAAAATTGCGGAAACAGATAAGCTGATCACAGCTTCCAGAATCTTAAAGGAAAAGCTGAATGATATTGTTTCAGGTGTCAATGAGCATGTACTCAATCTGCAGCAGGATACCGCATCATTGAAGGAACGGGCAGATTTTTGTAATGACGGTACAAAGCAGATCAGCCAGGCAATGGAAGAATTATCCGTTACAGCAGTCACATTGGCTGAAAATGTGCAGGATGTCAATGCAAAATCATTGGAAATGGGAAATGCGATTACGGATATCGATGGGGATGTACAGGTTCTCAGTGATAATTCCAATCACATGGATAAAGCAAACGAAGATGCAGCAAAGTCTATAGAAACTGTTTTAGACAGCTCTAACCGGTCTTCTGCAATTGTAGAGAAAATCACCAATCAGATTGAAGAAACCAATCAGGCTATATCATCAATCAATGAGGCAGTAGATCTGATCATGGATATCACGGGACAGACAAGCCTGTTGTCTCTGAATGCATCTATTGAAGCTGCAAGAGCCGGACAGGCAGGACGAGGCTTTGCCGTTGTTGCAGATGAGATCAAAAAGCTTTCCGAACAGAGTGCGCAGGGTGCAGATGCCATCAAGCAGGTAGCGGATAACATTTTTGAAAAATCAAATGAAAGTGTTGCACTTGTAAATGAGGTCAGAGAGTTGATTGGTAAAGAGCAGGAAGATATCTCTGTGACAAAAGAAAGCTTTGAGATATTAAGTAAAACAATTAACGATAACCTTGTAGCGGTTTCCCGTATCAGTGAGAAGACAAAGCAGCTTGATACGATCAAACAGGCTATTATCGGAAATATTAACGATCTGAGTGCTATTTCCGAAGAAAATGCAGCAAGCAACCAGGAAGTATCCGCAAATATCACCAATATTGCAGAATCAATCGATGAGATGAACGCAGCAACGGGTCATGTGAATAATATATCCGAAGAACTTGCACAGCTGATGGAATATTTTAAGTAAACCGAATACTTGACAGGAAAACGTAATAAACCATTATGAATTATATTGTTTTTGACCTCGAATGGAATCAGGGAATTGCCGGAAAAAGGGAAAGCAGCCATGAGGAGATTCCGTTTGAAATTATCGAAATCGGAGCGATCAAGCTTGATAAACGTAAAAATATCATAGGGCAGTTTCAAAAGATCATTAAACCGTCTGTTTATAAGAAAATGCCGGATATCATTGAAGATATGCTCCATGTAGATATGAAGGAGCTGAAGGCCGGAACACCGTTTCCGGAGGCAGCGGAGGAATTTTTAGCCTGGTGCGGAGAGGATTTTATGTTTTGCAGCTGGGGATCTTTAGATCTTCTGGAGCTGCAGCGGAACATGAAATATTATCAGATGCCGGCTCTGGCAGCAGGGCCGATCTGCTTTCTGGATATCCAGAAGCTGTTTGGGATCGCTTTTGAGCATAAAAAGGTTGGCAGAACGCTGGAATATGCGGTAGACAGCCTGCAGATCGAAAAAGATATCCCGTTCCACCGGGCATTCAGTGATGCTTATTATACGGCGCTTGTATTGCAGAAAATACCGGCGGATATCGAGGAATATTGTTCCTATGATACCTACCAGCTTCCAAAGAGCAAAAAAGAAGAGATCCATAAGGTATTTCCCAGCTATAGTAAATATATTTCCAGAAGCTTTCCGGATAAGGGAAAGGCGATGGAAGACAGAGAGGTTTTATCTACCAGATGTTACATCTGTGATAAAGCGGCGAGAAAAAAGATCCGGTGGTTTACACCAAACGGAAAGCATTATTACAGCGTTTCCTACTGCGAAAAGCATGGCTATTTAAAGGGAAAGATCCGTATCCGGAAAAACGTCTGTGATCCGGAAAGTGTATTTGTCATCAAGACAATGAAGCTGATCTCTAAAGAAGATGTAGATAAGATCATTGAAAAAAAGGAACATGCCAGAATCCAGAGACAGATCAGGAGAAGGCATGACAGGGAAAAGAAATAGATTTCTGCAGGAGATGCCATGGCAAAATTTACAAAGCAGGCAATTATGAACTGTCTGCTGGAATTACTGAATACAAAGCAGCTTGATAAGATCACGGTAAAAGATATTTGTGAAACATGTGAGATCAACAGAAATACCTTCTATTATTATTTTCAGGATATTTACGATGTACTTGATGCGGTATTTCAGAATGAGGCGGAGAAATCTGTCCGGGATGTCAATGAAGGAGCTTCCTTTTATGAAGAGATCGTCAGATGCTCTCAGATCGTATTTGCCAATAAAAAGGCGATCTTTCATGTTTACCAGTCCAAAAAGGGCGATATTCTGAAAGGATATCTGAGTAAGATCGCCGAGGACTGTGTTGGCAGATATGTGGAAAAAGAGGCAGCAGGCTATGATCTGACAGAAAGCGATAAGCATTATATTACGCTTTTTTACAGCCATGCGATCATCGGCAATACTCTGGAATGGATCGAAAAAGGACTTCCGCCGAGCAGGGATGATCTGATGCACCGCCTGTCTGTATCGTTTCAGGCGACGATCCGTGATATGATTGAAAGCTGCATCAAAGATCAAAAATCAGACAAATAAAGGACAGTGTCTAAAAATCAGACACTGTCTTTTTTTTGTCCATAGAAATTCCGAAAAACGGGCAGTATAGTATAGAAAAACAAAAAGGGAGTGGAACTTATGAAAAGCCTGAAAGCAATTAAAAATTCCTATAGTATTTTGACGATCTGCCTGATCCTTGTAGGAGCAGTCCTTCTGATCTGGCCGCACATGGCACTTGGCGCGATCTGTAAAATGTGTGGTATTTTCCTGATTATATTCGGACTTGTCAAGCTGACCGGCTATTTTTCCAAAGACATATTTCAACTGGCATTTCAATATGACCTGGGACTTGGAATCGCCTCCATTATATTCGGACTTATCATGGTGATCCGTTCCTGGGCAACGATCCAGCTCTTTTCCATCTGCATCGGAATCTTTCTTCTGATCGATGCAGCACTCAAAATGCAGACGGCGTTTGAATCCAAAAAGTTCGGATTCCGGAACTGGTGGGTAACATTACTGATCGCCATTATCGTATGTATTCTCGGTATTTTGCTGTTTGCGATGCCATTTCAGACAAGTGGTGTGATCACAAGACTGATCGGAATCAATCTGATCTTAGATGGAGCACTTAATTTATTTGTTGTACAAAGTACAGTCAGAACGATAAAAAGAGAGGAGGATGAGATGATCATAGATGAAGACGATTTTCTGAACTAATAAACTTAAGAAAAGAGAACAAGAAAACCAATTTCAAAACAGAAAGGTGGAACTTATTATGAATAAGAATGCAAAATTAGGAGCAGCAGTCGCTTTGGCAGGAGCAGCAGGTATATTTGCTGCCAGCAGAAAGAAAAAAGCACAGACAGTAAAGCAGACAAGAAAACAGCAGCAGGAGCTTGCAGACTACCGCAATACAGAACGTGGCATGCATGAGAAAAACAGTAAGGGCATTTATTATACGAACGGTAATTATGAAGCATTTGCCCGTCCGGAAAAGCCGGAAGGCATTGAAAATAAATCTGCTTATATCGTAGGCAGCGGACTTGGTGCATTGGCAGCAGCCTGCTTCCTTGTCAGAGATGCCCAGATGCCCGGCAAAAATATCCATATCTTAGAGGCTATGGATATTGCAGGTGGTGCCTGTGATGGTATCAACGATCCGACAAGAGGCTATGTCATGAGAGGCGGACGTGAAATGGAAAACCATTTTGAATGTCTGTGGGATCTGTTCCGAAGCATCCCATCTCTGGAAACAGAAGGCGCCTCCGTTCTGGACGAGTATTACTGGCTGAATAAGCATGATCCGAACTATTCCTTATGTCGTGCGACGGAGCATCGCGGACAGGATGCACATACAGACGGCAAATTCGGTCTGAGCCAGAAGGGCTGCATGGAGATCATGAAGCTGTTCTTCACAAAGGATGAAGATCTGTACGATAAGACGATTGAAGATTTCTTCGATGAAGAAGTATTTGATTCTAATTTCTGGCTTTACTGGCGTACCATGTTCGCATTTGAAAACTGGCACAGTGCACTCGAAATGAAGCTTTATATCCAGAGATTTATCCATCATATTGGCGGACTTCCTGATTTCTCCGCATTGAAGTTCACGAAGTATAACCAGTATGAATCCCTGATCCTTCCGATGCAGAAATATCTGGAAAAAGCAGGCGTGCAGATCCAGTTTAACACACAGGTTACAAATGTACTGTTTGATATTGATGATGAAAAGAAGCGTGCTACGAGCATTGAATGTCTGGTAAACGGTGAAAAGCAGAGCATTCCGCTGACAGAAAATGATCTTGTATTTGTTACAAACGGAAGCTGTACAGAAGGTACGATCTACGGAAGCCAGAACGAAGCACCGGTAGGTGATGCGGAAGTTCGTACAAGCGGCTGCTGGGATCTTTGGAAAAACATTGCAGCGCAGGATCCGTCTTTCGGACATCCTGAGAAATTCTGTGGCGATATTTCCCGTTCCAACTGGGAATCCGCTACCGTAACAACAAGTGATGAGAAGATCATTTCCTATATCAGGAATATCTGCAAGAGAGATCCCAGAACCGGAAATGTTGTAACCGGCGGTATTGTTTCCTGCAAGGATTCCAGCTGGCTTTTAAGCTGGACGATCAACAGACAGGGTCAGTTCAAAGAGCAGAAGAAAGATGAAGTCTGCATCTGGGTTTACAGCCTGTTTACCGACAAACCGGGCGATTATATCAAGAAACCGATGAAGGAATGTACCGGTAAGGAGATCACAGCAGAATGGCTGTATCACTTAGGTGTTCCGGTAGACGAGATCGATGAGCTGGCAGAAAATCATGCAAACTGTACACCGACCATGATGCCATATATCACCGCATTCTTCATGCCAAGAAGAAAAGGTGACAGACCGGACGTTATCCCGGATGGCTGCGATAACTTCGCATTCCTCGGACAGTTCGCTGAAACCCCAAGAGACACGATCTTCACAACAGAGTATTCCGTTCGTACCGCTATGGAAGCTGTATACGGCCTCTGCCATGTCGACAGAGGTGTTCCTGAAGTCTGGGGCAGTGTCTACGATGTGAGAGATCTGCTTGACAGCTCCGTAAAACTCATGGACGGCAAATCTCCTTTAGAGATCCAGCTTCCGGGCCCGCTCAACGCAGTAAAGAAAGCACTCATCAAGGGCGTCAAAGGAACCGTGATAGAAGATCTTTTGAGAGAGCACAATATCTTAAAAGAGGGGATGTAACAGATCCTTTTGCTAAATAAAAAAATCCCTCTGACATTTGTCAGGGGGATTTTTTGATAACAGAAACATCGTTCCTATATAGAAATCTATTTCATTCTCCTATTCCTGTCCCGTCTCCGTTTTCTCCGTCCAAATGACCTATTTTTCCGGTTCATCTTAAACTGAATCTTATTTCTGCGCCGTCTGGAGAAATGATAGTTCCGGAAAAAAGCAATGGCGGTGATAAGGAGCAGAAGCAGAACGATCACGCCGATCACAATAGCGATCACCTTGATCACGTTGATAAAGATGATTTTATCGCCCGGTGCGTTATTCTGGGAAACAGAGTCAGATTCAACGACCGGAGAAGTAAAATCATAAGTATCCTTCTGCGCATTCAGCTCTACCTTTGCCTGTCCGACAGAAACATCGTGATAGCTGTAGTTGATGGAAGCAACTGCCAGCGGATCGGAAGCATCATCTTCATAGGAAAGTGTGGATGTCAGATCGGAAAACGTAATGGTATTCGGAACGATCACATAATCATTCGGATTGATGGACATGATCGTTTCTGTTGCACCGAAAATATTGCTGTTACTTTCAAAAAAGTCCGAGTTATTGACTGTATAATTCGTTTCATTCTGCGCTACATTCATACGGCTGAAATTGTTAAAGCCATAATCAAATAAAGCGATCGTATCTGTAAACTGCGCCGGTGCATCCTCCTTCATGACAACACAGATCAGCTTCATGCCATTCCGTTCCGCACAACTGACAAGCGTCTGATGTGCCTGCGAGGTATAGCCGGTCTTACCGCCGATATAACCCTCATAAGGGTAAGTATTGTTTGTCAGTTTATTATGTGTATAAAGGTCGATCAGATCAGGCTGCGTTGCAGTCGGCTCTATCGTATAATGACTTGTGCCTGCTATACGGGTAAGCGTTTCATTGGAAAAGAAGGCTCTTGCGATCGTAGCCAGATCATAAGGGCTTGTATAATGATTTTCATCATGCAGACCGTTTGTAGTCACAAAATGACTGTCCGTGCAGCCAAGCTCCGCAGCCTTTGCATTCATCATGTCCACATAAGCAGGAATAGAGCCTGCGATATGCTCTGCCACGGCATTACAGACCTCATTGGCAGAATATACTAAAATGCCATATAAGCACTGCTCCATTGTGATCGACTGTCCGACATCCATCCCCATATTGGAGGAGCCTCTTTCAATGCTGAAAACAGCATCATTGGAAAATTCCACCATGTCATTCAGATCGGCATTTTCAATAGCAACAAGCGTTGTCAGAATTTTCGTAGTACTTGCCGGATAAAGATGCTCATGAATGTTCTTGGCATACAGGATTGTCCCGGTATTGGCTTCCAGCAGGATCGCACCTTCCGCGCCCACAACAGGACCGGTCGGCCAGCTATCGATCGCATTGGAATCGATCGGCTCCTCAAGGCGCATGGCAGCGTCCGTATCATAATCGACTGCTGTGGTGTCGCTTGCCTCTGTATCCGTTGGCTGCGCAAAAGCAGTGATCGTCTGCGTGCAGAGCAGAGAAGCAACGCAAAGAGATAAGATCAGTTTTTTACATTGAAAAGTATGAAATAGCATATATGCTCCTAAATTAGATTCAAAATATAAAATATATAAGTATAAATATATCATCTTTAACAGTAGATAAATTATACTTTTTATACGAAGATGCAAATTTATCATACACTATTTCAGGATAAATGAAAATCTTTTGCTATCTTTTTATATAGAAATCATGTAATATACTACTGGTATTAGAAAGATATTTTTGCGTGCATCGTGTAAGAATAAGAATATAAAATTTCCGGTGTTCCAGCACTGGGGCTATATAAGCGATTGTAAAAAGAAAGAGGTAAAAATGAGACTCAGAAATATACCGGGCGCAGAGGAAGCCCTTGCAAACAGCAGATATGTGATCAAACAGCCGGAAACTTACCGTGGAAAATTCAGAGAGCAGATCTTTCAGAACGAGAATCCGATCTACATTGAGATCGGAATGGGAAAAGGAAAATTCTTGCTGGCTATGGCGCAGCAAAATCCGGATATCAATTATATCGGGATTGAACTGTATTCCAGTGTACTTCTGCGTGCAGTGCAGAAAATGGAAGAGCTGGAGAAAGAAAATAACGTACCGGGGAACGTTCGTTTTCTTTGTGTTGACGCAAGAAAGCTCGGCGAGATCTTTGCAGCAGAAGAGATCGATCGGATCTATCTGAATTTTTCCGATCCATGGCCGAAGGATCGCCATGCCAAGAGACGCCTGCCAAGCAAGGAATTTCTGGCATTATATGATAAATTCCTGAAAAAAGACGGACAGCTCGAGTTCAAAACAGATAATAAAGATCTGTTTGATTTTGCCATCAGTGAGCTTCCGCTTGCAGGCTGGAAAGAAAAAGCTGTTACGTATGACTTACATCACGACCCGGTCTTAAATGCAGGAAATGTCATGACAGAATATGAGGAAAAATTCTCTGCCAAGGGCAATCCGATCTGTAAGTATATTATTTACAGATAGAATGTTTACATGGTATTTGACATATGCTATAATGTCTGCAGACAGGAATGAAAATGTGTTCAAGCAATACACAAAGCGAAAGCCTCGGAGGTGGCGTCCTCCGAGGCTTTCTTTTGGCTAATTGTCACTGTCTTTTCTGTCTAGCCATTTGCAGATGCAATGACAAATCACACCTGCCATAACAGAAAATAGGAATGAAAATACTATTTCCAAACAATACACCTCCCTTCTGCTGCCAGAATGGGATGCGACAACATGATAAGTATAGCATTTCTATATGCGTTAGACAATCTCATTTTGTCATATGTAACATGAAATTTTAGAAAAACCCTGCAATATGAAATTTTGTAGTAGACAACAAAAATAAAATGTGATAACATATCTCAGTGGTGAGTGAAAATTCTCACTCTCGGGGTGTGGCTCAGCTTGGTAGAGCGCTACGTTCGGGACGTAGAGGTCGCGTGTTCGAATCACGTCACCCCGATTGATTGCAAGTCGAAAGACTTGCTGTATTTTTAATAAGATAGGAAATTCCTATTATGTTTTTGCTTAATATAAGGCTATGATAAGAACAAGTAATGATCAGGGAAACTGACAGAGAGTTACCGGCTGGTGAGAGGTGCAAGGGAAGCTGATCATGAATACCTCTTTGAGCTGCGCACCAAACGAAATATCCAGTAGGCTGCGACGGAACCTGACCGTTATAACAGGAGAGTATGTATGTACTTGCTAAGGCAGAAGCCGTGAGGCTTTTGTGAATAAAGGTGGTAACACGAGTATAAACCTCGTCCTTTGATTAGGACGGGGTTTCTTTTTATAGCGAGGAAGAAAATCAAGCATTGTCGTATATTTGCGGAGCAAATGTACGGCGCAATAACCTGCGTAGCAGGTTATAGAAAATTTTAACCGAGCGTATAACGAGAAATTTAAGAGCACGATAGTGCGGCTGACGCGAAAGCGGCAGAAATTTCGAGTATGAAAGCAGAAGAAAAATAAATTAAAACGAAAAAGGAGACGAAAATGACAGTATTTGACGAATTAAAAGCCAGAGGACTTCTGGCACAGCTCACAGATGAAGAAGAAATCAAGGAACTTATTAACAACGGAAAAGCTGTATTTTATATTGGCTTTGACCCAACAGCAGACAGCCTTCATGTAGGTCACTTCATGGCACTTTGCCTGATGAAGAGATTACAGATGGCAGGCAATAAGCCGATCGCGCTGATCGGTGGCGGAACAGGTATGATCGGTGATCCGTCCGGCAGAACAGATATGCGTTCCATGATGACAAAGGAGCAGATCGATCACAACTGCGAATGTTTCAAAAAACAGATGAGCCGTTTCATCGAATTTGGTGAAGATAAAGCGCTTATGGTCAACAATGCAGACTGGCTCAGAGATCTGAATTACATCGAATTTATCAGAGATATTGGTGCACATTTCTCCGTAAACAACATGCTGCGTGCAGAGTGTTACAAACAGAGAATGGAAAAAGGTCTGAGCTTTTTGGAATTCAACTACATGATCATGCAGAGCTACGATTTCCTTGCACTGTATGAGAAATACGGCTGTAATATGCAGTTTGGCGGCGATGACCAGTGGAGCAACATGCTCGGCGGTAGAGAGCTGATCCGTCGTAAGCTCGGAAAAGATGCATATGCCATGACGATTACACTTCTGATGAACTCAGAAGGCAAGAAGATGGGTAAGACACAGAAAGGTGCTGTATGGCTGGATCCAAACAAGACTTCTCCATTTGAATTTTACCAGTACTGGAGAAATGTTGGTGATCAGGATGTACTGAAATGTATCCGTATGCTGACATTCCTTCCGATGGAAGAGATCGAAAAGATGGATAGCTGGGAAGGAAGCCAGTTAAATCAGGCAAAAGAAATTCTGGCATTTGAGCTGACAAAGCTTGTACATGGCGAGGAAGAGGCTGTAAAAGCACAGGAAAGTGCCAGAGCATTATTCTCAGCAGGAAATGCTGCTGATATGCCAACTGCAGAGCTTGCAGACGAAGATTTTACAGAGGGTAGTATAGATGTGATCACAATGCTTGTAAAATCAGGTCTTGTAGCAAGTCGTTCCGAAGGAAGACGTGCGATCGAGCAGGGCGGCGTATCCATCGATGGCGAGAAAGTAACCGATATCAAGCAGACAGTTGCAAAGGATGCGATCGGAGACGGTATCGTATTAAAGCGTGGCAAAAAGAACTTCCGTAAGATCGTAAACGCATAATAAATAAAGTGATCCAAATTGGATACAAAAGGGACTATTATGTATATAGTAGTCCTTTTTATATAATAGTAGATAGCAGTTTGTTTTAAGATCAGTGAGGCGGATATAGATTATATGGATAGCAGAGATTTGAAATTGACAAAAGAAGTATGGCGGAAACTGCATCATACGCCGGAGCTTTCCGGACAGGAAACAAAAACAAAAGAGATACTGAAAGAATATCTGACAAACTATACGTCTTTGTCAGTCGTGGAAACACCGGATTACCTGTATACTGTATATGAAGAAAAAGATTGTGATCAGTCTCAGCTGACAATCTGCCTGCGGGCGGATATGGATGCCATTCCCGATGGGGAAGGCGGCGTATTTCATGGCTGCGGGCATGATGGACACAGTGCAACGCTGTTTTTGGCAGCGCTTTGTCTGGAACGGCTCAGACAGAAAGGCAAAAAGATCGGTAAAAGAGTGATTCTGTTATGGCAGCAGGCGGAGGAAACGGGAGAAGGCGCAATGCGGGCATGTCCTGTGCTTCTCAAGGAGTCGGTTTCAGAGATTTATGGCTGTCATAATATTCCGGGTTACCCGCTTGGAGAGGTGCTGCTGCGCAGACAGGTATTTGCCTGTGCTTCCAAGGGACTTGTCCTGAATCTGCACGGAAAACAAAGCCATGCAGCTTATCCGGAGCAGGGGATCAATCCGGGTTATCTGATCGCTGAGATTGTAAATAAACTTCCTATATGGTGTGAAGACCGCAAAAAAGGACTTACCATGGCAAGCATTATTGAAATGAAGGTAGGATCCGAAAATTTTGGTATTTCTGCTGGAGATGGGAGATTGTGCCTGACACTTCGGGCACATTATCAGGAGGATCTGGAAATACTGACCGAGGCTATCTTAACTTATGCAAGGCAGCAGGCTGAAACAAGCGGGATTACAATGGAGGCATCGGAAACAGATGATTTCCCGGATACGGTGAATGATACAGCGTTGACAGAGAAGCTGGAGCAGCTATGCATAGATCATGCACTGCCATATACATATCTGCCGGGACCAATGCGCTGGTCGGAGGATTTCGGATGGTATCAGAAAAAATGCAGAGGCGTGTTTTTCGGGATCGGCGCAGGAGAGGAAACACCGGGGCTTCATACAGCGTCGTATTGCTATCCGGAAGCATTACTTGAAAAAGCAGGCAGGATATGGGAAACTATAATTATGCATTGATAAAGCAAAGGAGAAGGTTATGAAAACGATACAGGTTGAAGATATTACGAAAAATATCCGGGAAATGTGTATAGAAGCCAATCATTTTCTGACAGAGGATATGAAAGCTGCCATGGAGCAGGCGTGTAAGGAAGAAAAATCTCCGGTCGGCCAGCAGGTGCTTTCACAGCTTGCGGACAATCTGCAGATCGCAGGGCAGGATATGATTCCCATCTGTCAGGATACGGGAATGGCAGTAATCTTTATGGAGATCGGCCAGGATGTGCATTTTGAAGGCGGCAGTTTGGAAGATGCCATCAACGAGGGCGTCAGACAGGGCTATGTAGACGGCTATCTGCGCAAATCTGTTGTGAAAGATCCGCTTGTGCGTGAAAATACAAAGGATAATACCCCGGCGGTCATCCATTATCAGATCGTTCCGGGCGATCAGGTGAAGATCGCCGTTGCACCGAAGGGCTTTGGCAGTGAAAATATGAGCCGTGTATTTATGCTGAAACCGGCAGATGGCATAGATGGTGTAAAAGCAGCCATTTTAACAGCTGTAAAGGATGCAGGTCCGAACGCCTGCCCGCCTATGGTAGTAGGCGTCGGAATCGGCGGAACCTTTGAAAAGTGTGCGATCATGGCAAAACAGGCGCTCACAAGACCGGTAAATGAGCATTCTGCCATTCCTTATGTGGCAGAAATGGAAAAAGAGCTTTTGGAAAATATCAACAAAACAGGAATCGGTCCGGGCGGACTTGGCGGAACCACGACTGCGCTGGCTGTCAATATCAATACCTATCCGACGCATATTGCAGGACTTCCTGTTGCAGTCAATATCTGCTGTCACGTATGCAGACACAGCACACGGGTATTGTAATGCAGGCATGGAATGCTATGAAAAATATCACAGGGTAATCATGAATAAAGAATATCAGAAGGATGTTCCTATTATATAGTTGAAAAACAGAAAGGGTAATCATGAAACAATCAATACAAGCGCCACTCATAAAAGAAGAAATCCGGAGTTTACATGCGGGTGATTCTGTCCTTATCACGGGTACGATCTATACAGCAAGAGATGCAGCGCATAAAAGAATGCAGGAAGCATTAAAGAACGGAGAAAAGCTTCCGCTTGCAATGGAAGGCAATGTGATCTATTATATGGGGCCTTCACCGGCAAGAGAAGGCAGACCGATCGGTTCTGCAGGGCCTACAACCGCGAGTCGTATGGACAAATATGCTCCGGAGCTTCTTGATCTCGGATTAAAGGGTATGATCGGAAAAGGGAAACGTTCTAAAGAAGTCATAGATGCGATCGTCAGAAACGAAGCGGTTTATTTTGCTGCAGTCGGCGGAGCAGGCGCACTTCTTTCCAAATCCATTCTGTCATCGGAAGTGATCGCCTATGACGATCTTGGCACGGAAGCGATCCGCAAGCTGGAAGTCAAGGATTTTCCGGCGATCGTTGTGATCGATAAAGATGGCAACAACCTGTATGAAACAGCCGTGAAGGAATATAATACATTATCCTGATACACAATGTGGAAAAATATATGGAATCTATGTGAAGATCCACAGATCTGTATGAAATCGTAAAGAATTGAAAGAGTTTCTTCCTATATATATGTAGGACTGAAACAAAACAATACAATATATAGAATTATAGCATCGAAGCAAAGGAATGAATTGCTGATTATATACTGACGGGAGAATAAAATGCGAATTGCAATGATGGTTTTAAGGAAGCTCTATCTGGTACCATTCCTGTTTTACCGGATATGGCTGGCAGGGAAAAAATATATCGGAGATTACATGCCCGGTTTTCTGATCGGAAAGAAGATCTCCACACATGCCATACAGGCGGGCAACATCACGCCTGAGATCCATGGGCTGGAAAATATACCGAAAGAGGATGGATTTATCTTTTATCCCAATCACCAGGGGCTGTTTGATGTACTGATGTTTTTCTATTCCTCTCCGAAGCCGTTTGCATTTGTGATCAAAAAAGAAGCAAAAAATGTGATCCTGCTAAAACAGGCAATTCAGGCAACAGGTTCTCTTCCGATGGACAGAGAAGATCTGAGACAGTCCATGCAGGTGATCAATCAGGTTGCAAAAGAAGTACAGCAGGGAAGAAACTATATTATTTTTGCAGAAGGAACACGCAGCAAAATGGGCAATAAGCTGCTCGAGTTCAAGGGAGGAAGCTTCAAAGCCGCACAGAAAGCAAAATGCCCGATCGTTCCCTGTGCACTGATCAATTCCTTTGTTCCGTTTGATGAAAATTCCGTAAGACAGGTAACAGTAAAGCTGCTCTATTTAAAACCATTGTATTATGAAGAATACCGGCATATGCGCTCCAATGAGATCGCAGAAGAGGTAAAACGTCGTATTGAAGAAGCGATTGAAAAGAATTTATAGTTTATGGTTGACAAACAAAATGGGCTTATGTATAATAACATTTGCGTCAGATGACGTACAACTTTATATTGGTAGAGGATAAAGTTCAGCAGTAAGGAGAAATACTCAAGAGGCTGAAGAGGCGCCCCTGCTAAGGGTGTAGGTCGCTCACGCGGCGCGAGGGTTCAAATCCCTCTTTCTCCGTTTCATATCAAGATGAAAATGAATCTTGACACGCTCAGGATTCCTTTTTTTCGCTCGGGACTGTGGTCGAATAAAATTTCGACAGAACAATACAAAAAAGGTGTTGACAAAGAACGAACGGGATGATATGATAAGATTCCACCGCGAAAAAGTGGTGGAGATGAGATTAAAAAATCTCAAAAGAAAATAAAAAAGGTGTTGACAAACGACAAAACACATGATATTATATCAGAGTTGCGTCGAGAGATACAACACAGAACCTTGA
>ENA-ORKV01000601-ORKV01000601.1-human-gut-metagenome-genome-assembly--contig:-NODE-601-length-41500-cov-4.836371_pt1 | contig 41500 bp, 54 predicted proteins | sample MGYA00243058_ERZ508805 | MGnify/ENA primary metagenome ERZ508805 (study PRJEB26277, sample SAMN04329770) | human gut metagenome | biome: human-associated habitat | host: Homo sapiens | place: USA... | reverse complement strand
AGTAAGAACCGTTGAAGACTACAACGTTGATAGGCTAGAGGTGGAAGCGTAGTGATACGTTGAGCTGACTAGTACTAATAGTTCGAGGATTTAATCATATAAATTTAATTGATGATCATTATCTTGTTTTTAAAGAACAAAATCATATAATTTTGTTAAAAATATGTTTGTGATGATAGCTTAGTGGACACACCTCTTCCCATACCGAACAGAGAAGTTAAGCACTAATACGCCGACGATAGTGTAAGCGAAAATAGGGAGTTGCAAACTATTTTTTTTTTGCATTTTTTATTGATATTATGCATAAAAATGTTATTATATATGTAGAGAGGAGTTTTATATATGGTAAAAGAAAGAAGTATTCCAATGGCTGTTATTTTATATTTTGTTACATGTGGTATATATTACTTATATTATTTATCAGTTGCTACAACTGATGTTGACATTGTATCAAATAACCCACAAAAAAGAAGTGGAGGTACTGTAGTACTTTTAACTATTCTTACATGTGGATTATATGGAATTTATTGGTGGTACAAACAAGGTGAATTTATGGAGAAAGCTAATAATGAATCTGGCGTTGCTTCATCATCAAACTCAGTTCTATATTTATTATTAGCGCTATTTGGATTTTCAATAATTAATGTAGTTTTATTACAATCTGATTTAAACAAATATGCAAACAAAAATTAATCATTGTTTAATTTAAAATGAACTATTATAATAATATTAGTTCTTTTTTATTTGGAGGAATATGCATGAGTAAAAAGCAAGAAATTATTTCTTTAATTATATTTATTTTAATAATTTTAGTTACTTATTTAATATATTATTTATTTACTGGCAATGGAATTCCATGTATATTCAAAAAACTAACTGGATTTTATTGTCCAGGTTGTGGAATAACTAGAATGTTTTTAAGTTTGCTTAGACTTGATATATATCAGGCATTTAGATATAACCCATTAGTTTTCATATTATTAGCTACATACTTATTTTATACAATTATTGATTTGGTAAAATATAGTAAAACTAATAAACATTTAAAGATAAGTAATAAGATATATTGGACTTTACTAATTTTAGTATTTTGCTTTGCAATTTTAAGAAATATTCCTCTTTTTTCATTTTTAGCACCTACTGTTGTAAATTAACTATAAAATACTGAAAATAGTATTGATATAGATATTTTTTTATTGCTATAATTAGATAGGTGATAAGAATGGATTATAAATATACATCAAGAAGCGAATTAGATACAATGGAGTTAGCTGAAAATATTGAATCAGAAAAATTTCCAGGAATGATAATCTGTTTAGATGGTGAATTAGGCAGTGGAAAAACTGTATTTGTAAAGGGATTTGCAAAATCATTAGGAATTTCAGAAAATATTACAAGTCCAACATTTAACATTGTTAAAGAATATGAAAGTGGTGAAATGAAATTAAACCATATGGATGTTTATAGATTAGAAGAAACTGACGAAACAATAGCTTTTAATGACTATTTTAAAGAGAATGCAGTTACTATAATTGAATGGTCAGAGTTAATTGAAGATAAATTACCTAATGAAAGACTTGATATTAAATTTAAGGTTATAGATGAAAATACTCGTGTACTAGTATTGAAACCTTATGGACAAAAATATGAAGATTTAGTAAATTATGTTTTATAAAATACCTTAATTAAGGTGTTTTTTTTTTGATAATTTGCTATAATAACAAGCGGAAGTGATAAAATGTATTCATTGTTTATTGATACGCATGATACTGATTTAGTAATAGCTTTATATAAAGATAAAAAGATACTTGATAAAGAAATTTTAGAATCTTTAAGAAATCATTCGGATTATACTATGCCAATTATAGATAATATTATAAAAAGAAATAATTTAACAGTTAATTCAATAAATGAAATATTGGTAATTACCGGTCCAGGATCTTTTACTGGAGTTAGAATAGGAGTAACTATTGCTAAAATGCTTGCTTATACTTTAAGTATCCCAATAAAGCAAATGGATTCTATTACAATGTATGGAGTAAGTGATATAAATACAGAAAAGAAATTAGTGTTAATTCATGATGTAAAAGGTTCATATGGTGGAGTATTTATTAATAATGAGCTAAAAGGTGAATTATTTTACAAATCGAATTCAGAAATGGAAGAATTTATTAAACAAAATGATATCAAAATCATTGTTGAAAACAAGATAGATTTCAACAAAATAATTGAACAATTTGATAAAATACAACCAACTTTATCTCATTTAGTAAATCCAGTTTATGTAAAAGTAATTGAGGCTTTAAAATGATAAGAGAAATGTCCTTAAATGATTTAAATGAAATAAATGAAATTGGAAGTCAAATTAAAGATAATTTTGTTAAAAATTATAATTTGGAAGAATATAAAAACATGAAATGGTTAAAAGTTTATGTTTATGAAGAAGCATTTAAAATATTAGGTTTTATTGTTATTGCTAAAAATTATGAAAACATTGATATTTATGCTATAGCAGTTGAAAGCAATTTTAAGAAAAAAGGTATAGGTTCAAAATTATTAGAGTATACAATTAATAATGAAGATTATGAAACCATAACATTAGAAGTAAGAAGTAAAAATATAGCAGCAATAAACCTTTATGCCAAATATAATTTTGAAATAATTAATACTAGAAAAAAATATTATGATAATGATGATGCATTAGTAATGCAATATAAAAATAGTAAAGGAAGTATATAGATGAAAGATGTTTATATATTAGGAATTGAATCAAGTTGTGATGAGACAAGTATGTCGATAGTAAAAAATGGTGTAGAAGAAATAGCAACAACAGTTTTTACTCAAATGGATACACATGCTTTATATGGAGGAGTTGTACCTGAGATAGCATCAAGAATGCATACAGAGGCTATAACTTTAGTATTAGAAGATTTATTATCAAAAACTAATTTAACAGTTAAAGATGTAGATGCGATAGCTGTAACATATGCTCCAGGTTTACTGGGAAGTCTTTTAGTAGGTGTAGAAGCAGCAAAAGTATTATCTCTTGTATACAATAAACCATTAATTGCAACACATCATATAGCAGGTCATATTTATGCCAATAATTTAGTTAAAAGATTAGAGTTTCCTTTACTTGGTATTGTTGTAAGTGGAGGACATACTGAATTAGTTATTATGAAAGATGATTATCAATTTGAAGTAATCGGAACAACTTTAGATGATGCTATAGGTGAATGCTTTGATAAAGTTGCTAGAGTTCTTGATTTACCATATCCTGGCGGACCAAATGTTGAAAAGTATGCTGAAAAAGGAAAAAACACTTATAGTTTACCAATTCCCATGGATAATGATTCTCTTGATTTTTCATTCAGTGGTTTAAAAAGTGCAGTTATTAATTTAAATCATAATGAAAAAATGAGAGAAAATGAAGTAAGAAAATATGATTTAGCTTGTTCATTTCAAACAGTTGCAGTGGATCAAATAGTAAGAAAAACACGTTTAGCATTAGAAAAATATGACTTAAAAAGAGTTATTGTTGCTGGTGGAGTAAGTGCAAATAAATACTTGCGTTCTGAAATGGAAAAACTAACAAAAGAAAAGAAGGTAGAACTTACTATTCCTCCAATGAAATACTGTACTGATAATGCTACAATGATAGCAGCAGCTGCATATTATCAATACATAAAAAATGACTTTTCTGATCTTTCTTTAAAAGCCAAAAGTCAAGAATACTTTTTTAATAAATAAGATATAAAATCTTATTTTTTTATGGTATAATTTAAATACATTATAAGAGAATAGGATGGGGAAAACTAATGAAAACACTTAGTGATAAAGAGCTAGAAATTTTAAATAATTACTTTAATGCAACAAACTATCTTGCTGTTGGGCAACTATACTTATTAAATAACCCACTTTTAAAAGAACCTTTAACTATGAGTGATGTTAAACCTAGAGTAGTTGGACATTTTGGAACAATTCCGGGAAGCAATTTTATATTTACACATTTAAATAGAGTTATAACAAAATATGATTTAAATATGATTTATTTTGTTGGACCTGGACATGGAGGTCAAGTTGCTGTTACTAATGCTTATTTAGATGGAACATATACTGAAGTTTATCCAAATATTACACAAGATGAAAAAGGTTTAAAAAAATTATTTAAACAATTTTCATTTCCAGGTGGTGTATCAAGTCATGTTGCACCTGAAACTCCAGGAAGCATACATGAAGGTGGAGAACTTGGATATTCTTTAATTCATGCTTTTGGTGCGGTTTTAGATAATCCAGATTTAATTGCTGTATCAATAGTTGGAGATGGGGAAGCAGAAACTGGTCCATTAGCTACTTCATGGAATATAAATAAATTTATAAATCCAAATACTGATGGAGTTGTTTTACCAATTGTACATTTAAACGGTTATAAAATATCTAATCCAACAGTTTTATCAAGAATGAGTTATGAAGAAATAAATTCATTATTTAAAGGATATGGATGGGAAGTTTACTTTGTTGAAGATGATAATAATACAATATCAGAAATGCAAGAAAAAATGGCTTCAACAATGGATAAAGTAATTAGTAGAATAAAAGAAATTAAAGAATCATTTAAAGAAAAAGATGAAATAACTTATGCTAAATGGCCAATGATTATATTACGTACTAAAAAGGGATGGACTGGACCTAAAGAAACTGAAGGTAGTTTTAAATCACATCAAGTACCAATTGAGATAACTGATGAATCAAAATTAGCAGAACTAAATGAGTGGTTAATGAGCTATCACCCTGAAAAAATATTTAATGAAGATGGAACAATAAAAAGTGAAATCACATCATTTTTACCAGTTGGTAATAAAAGAATGAGTGCAAATCCTATTTGTAATGGAGGTCTTTTATTAAAAGATATAAAAACACCAGATATTAAAGAGTATATGCTTGACTGCCATCATGGCGATATAGATAGCCGTGATATGTATAATTTAGGCGCTTACTTAAGAGATGTTATTAGATTAAATGAAAGTAATCATAACTTTAGAATTTTTGGCCCAGACGAAGCAATGAGTAATCGTTTAAATCAAGTTTTTGAAGCAACTGACAGACAATGGTTAATGCCAATTGGTGAAAAAGATGAACATGTAAAACCTTATGGAAGAGTATTTGATTCATATCTTTCAGAACATTTTGCTGAGGGTGCCTTAGAAGGATATTTACTTACAGGTAGACATGGATTAATTCATTCATATGAGTCTTTTATAAGAGTAGTTGACTCAATGATTGGAATTCATGCCAAATGGTTAAAAATGACAAAGGAACTATCTTGGCGAGCTCCAATTTCATCATTAAATATTATTGAAACAAGTCACATATGGCAACAAGATCATAATGGATATACTCACCAAGAACCAGGATTTATTAACCATATTTTAAATAAAAAAAGAGATATAGTTGATGTATATCTTCCTTATGACACTAATTCATTAATATATACAATGGACAAATGTTTAAAAAGTAAAAATATGATAAATACTATAATTGCTTCTAAACATGATCGACCACAATGGTTAAACTATGAAGAAACTATAAAACATTGTGACAAAGGAATAGGCGTATGGGATTTTGCAAGTGCTGAAAATCCTGATATCATTCTTGCTTGTGCAGGAGAAACTCCAACTCTTGAAGTATTAGCAGCAACAAGTATCTTAAGAGAAAAAACAGATATTAAAGTAAGAGTTGTAAACGTTGTATTCTTAGAAACTTTAGATGAACTTGATGAAGAAGAATTTAACAATATTTTCCCAGTTAATATACCAGTTATCTTTAATTTCCATGGATATCCAAACGTTATAAGAGAATTAACTTATAATAGAAAACAAAAATTTATTACTCATGGCTACGAAGAAGAAGGAGCAATAACAACTCCATTTGATATGCGTGTTTTGAATAAAATAGATAGATATCATTTGGTTATTGAAGTTTTAAATTTATTAAATAAAAATGATGATTTAAAATTATATTGCCAAGATACATTAATGAAACATCACGAATATATCAGAGAAACTGGAAAAGATCTAGATGAAGTATTAAATTGGAAATGGAAGGACTAACTTCCATTTTTATTTTATTTCCTTACATACTCCTGCATCTGGTTCATAGAAACAATGAGATTTATATCTACCTGATAATTCTTGACCATACCAAACATTTTTGCAATTATTTTTTCCAGGGGCATAAAACCATAAGGCATGTGTTGCTGGATAAAAATATTCTCCTCTTAAGCAACGTTTTGCTAAATTTTTCTCTTTAGTAGTTGATGATGACTGGAATAGAGAACTAGTTGATCCTACAAATCCTCCTGGAGATTGATATACAATTCCTTCAATAGTTCTAATATTTCTAAATAAATCACAAGTAACTAGTACACGATTAACAACAACATTACCAACCATAAGCATTGCAAGTGCACCATCACTTAAGGCTTCTGCTCGCATTAATCTTGCCATTAAATCAAGTTCTTTTGTTGTATAATTTACTAACATAAAAAATCACCTATAACAATATATGCTATAGGTGTTCTTTTTATTTTGGATATTTTTCAAAATCTACAACTTTGTTTTCTGAAGGTTTTTCAGTAAATACTATTTTTTGAGTTTTGCTAGTTTCATTTCCAGCACCATCAGTTACAGTATATCTAATCCAATATTGGTCAATTCCTTCACTAACTTTAACTTCATGATATACAACATGACTTACTTTATAATCTGGTTTATCATCCCATACTTCTAAGTGGTCATAATTAATATCATCTATTGAGTTTACATAATAAATAGCGTCATTAAATTTTAATGTTGGTTTATATATATCTTCTGGACTATTAACATCTTTTAAGTAAGTATGTTTTGAATCATTTGCTATCCAACCAGTATCACCAGCATATTCTCCATGATATTCTATTTTATACCAAGTCATTACACCACCAGTATAAACATCTAAAACGGCATATACATCACCTTTTTTTACTTTTCCCAGAGAAGCACTATATTTATCAGCATCTTTTCTGACATTTAATTCTTTTGTAAGGACTTCTACATACCATCCTTTTTTTATTTCTTCAATTCTTTTTTTCTCTTTTTGAATACTATTATATTTTCTGATTCCAAAAAAACATCCAACACAAGCTCCTACGATTAATAAAAATATAAAAAACTTTTTCATTTCACTACACTCCTTAATATAAGGTATCATAATTAGACAAAAATAGCAATAAATGGTGTTTACATTTTGTATCTATTAATTTATAATATCTAGAAAAAAAGGTGATACTATGAATAGACTTTCTTTAGCAATTTTTACAAATAAGTTATTTAATAATTGGCATGAAGATCATTGCAGTAATGATATTATAAATGAATTAAATGAAATGACACAAGATATTAAATATAATAAAGAAAAATGTGAATATTATGAAGCAAAGATGGTTGATGATTTATTTTCCTTTTATCCATACTATGAAATATCTAAAAAAATAGAAGAGTTTACAGAATATGTTAAGAGTAAAAATAGTTATTTTTATTATTTAGTGAATACTTATATTGATGGAATAGATATGTCTATAGTTTCCTCAATGGATATAGAGTTAATTGCACATATCTATGAATTATTAAGATTATTTTATCAAGGTTTTAATTCTATAGATATTGATGTAGCATTAATAAAAATAAAAAACAATTTATCAGCAAGTACAAATGTATCTTGTTTAGATTCAATTCCAAATGGTAGTTATAATCAAATTAGCTTCATAGATGAAATAGAAAAAGAAATAGAAGTTTCTCAAGTTAGATATAATAAAAAAAGAAGTGTATTTCAAGCAACGTATAATATTATAAAAAAATATTATACAGAAGATACTTTTAATTCCTTTGAAAAGTATTTTGTTGAAATAATTAATTTATCAGATATTCCTAAAGTTTTAAAAGACAGATATATTGAGTTATTTGAATATATAAAAAATAATGTTCAAGATTATTTACAAGAAAAGGAAACTAAATCAAATGAGAAATTAAAATTATTTATATGATATAATAATTTTATGAAAGGAGAACATAATGAAGAAAAAAGTTTTTGTGAGTTTACTTGCCATTGTTGTGTGTATGACTCTTGGAGGATGTTTTTTTGCAAAAAATGACAAGACATACGAAAGTCATGGATTATCAATTACTATGCCAGAAGGATATACTGAAAAATCTATTGTATCTCAAACTGTTTATTTAGAAGGAACAGAAACTATATTTACAGCTTTAAAAGAAGATTTAAGTTCTTTAGCACAAATAGGCATAGATGAAAATACTAGTTTGAAAGATTATGCTAAAGCAGTAGTTGAAAATAATAAAGCTGACTATGAAATAAAAGAAGAAGATGGATTAACATATTTTGAATATGAAAAACAAGTTTCTGGTAAAGATTATTATTATTTAACTTGCGTTTTAAAATCTGAGGATGCTTTCTGGTTAGTAAATTTTGCAAGTGAAACATCTAATAAAAATAAATATCAACCATTATTTAAAAAATGGGCTAAAACAATTAAATTTACTAAATAAAAATGACTGTTATTTTTTAACAGCCATTTTTTTATTTTTTCTTTGTTGTTTTCTATCTTCTTTTTTATATATTTTAATGTAATCTTTTAAATCAATTGATTGTTTAAATGGAAATAAGAATGAATATTTTTCATGTCTTTTCTTTTGCAATTCTTTAATATGACTTTTAAGCTCTTCGTATCTAAGTTCAACACCTGTATCTTTTGCATATTTTCTTACTTTAGATAAAGTTTTATTTGAATAAATAAAGTCAATAATAATAACACCAGTAAATATACCTAGTATATATGAAAATGATAAGTTATTATTAAACCAAGTTATTTTATCAATAATAAAGTCAGCTACAAAGAAATAATAAATTGCACCAATACAAGTCCATATTAGAGAAAATAATGGACAGATTATTCCCTTATAGTTCCCCCATAAACCACTATAGTCCCATAATTTAACTGGTTTGTTAACAAATGTAAGTCCACCAATAAATTCAATAAGAGTCATACTTGCACCCATAAGAATAATTACTAAAAATGATGGTAAATTCATATCAGCAAATATTAAATAGATAGCTGTAAGTGCACAAAGTCCAAAACCATAAATAGGTAAGTAGGGCCCAATAAGTGCACCTGGATTTACCCATTTACCATGAACAATTCTTCTAAAGAATAATTCTAATATCCATCCAAAAGTACTTCCAATATAAAATATAAAAATAAATGTTAAAAATAAATTCACTACATCACATCCTATTTTAATTATATCATTATAAATTAATATTTAAATATATTTGTAAAATAGGTTGTCAAATAATATGCAATATGAAAAGATTAATATTAGTATTAAAAATAACAGCAATTTATTATGAAAAAAATCTTTTAGTGAGCAATGTGCAAAATATGCACAACAAAATAAAATAAAGTATGATAAATTTTAGTTGTAAACAAGGATTCAACATTATGAGTTAAAAATTTAAATTTGAAAATTTAATTTTTGACTAACTTTATAATGTTTAATTTAGAAAGGAGAAAGTTATGAAAATATTTAAATTATCTCTATTATTTCTTGCATTATCAATTGTTCTTAATTTATCAACTGTATTTGCAGGAAAAGTGTCAAGTACTGGAATAGTAGGAATATTTGCTGAATTAGGAGTTGGAAAAACTTTTTCAACAGAAACTTGGACAAAAGGTAATGATTTTAACATTCAATCTTACCAATTTCAAAAGGCAATGACCACTATAACAAATCCATGTCCAAAATGCAACTTTAAAGTCACGTTGTATAAAGAAAAAAATACACAAATTGGAAGTATAACAGGAAAAACTGGAAACAATTACTATTTTGATAATAAGTTGAATCAAACTTCATCAGCAGCTGGAGATTACCATATTTCTATAAAGCGCGCTGACGTTACAGCAGTTACAAGTTGGACAACTGGTGACTGGTATATTGCCAAAAATAATACTCTTGCTAAATACAAGGGTTAATAAAATGTGAGGTGTGGTATGAAGTCAAGTAAATACATAGTTACCATAATATTTTCTATATTTATGATTATTACATTTATTATAGGAATTCTCAAATTTAATTCTTGGAAGGAAAATTCCATAAAAGATACAATAAAGGAAGTTGAAGTATGCAAGAGTTATAAAAATAATTATAATTCAGATTTACACAAAAAATATTGTGAAAACTTAATAAGTTCAAATGATGAAAATTTGAATTTAGCATATTTTGATGTAATGACTTATGTTGAAGATTTTATACCTCTTTCCTCTAATTTTATTTTAATATTTTTTGTTGTCATATCAAGTACGTATTATATTTCTAAGTATTTAAAAAATAATATCTTAAGTAATGATTTAATGCGACAAAGCTATAAAAAGATAAAAACAAAATTATTAATTTGTAGTTGGTTACCAGCTTTGGTTATACCAATTATATCAATTTTCAAATTAATAGTTTTTTATGTTATGACTAAAAATTTTGATTATAGTGCTAGCGTTATTATGTGGCAAGAAAGTTCTTTATCAAATGTAGGATTATTTTTCATTTCATATATACTAATTTCTTTATTTGATTCTTTAATATATTCAAACATCAGTCTTATTGTTACAAGAAAAAAACATAATTTTATACTGTCTTCTTTATTATCTTATCTTGTAATAATAGGTGTTGAATTGTTTTTAGAGATAGTTGTTAATGTACTCATATGTACAAACATATTTCATTCTGAAATTGGTGTAGTATTTAATATAATCAATTTTGGTTGCTATAATGATTCATATGGTATCTTTATACCATTAGTTGTTTCCATTGTTATATTTTTTATTACGCTTATTATTGTTTGTCTAATATATAAAAACAAAGAAAAAGTGATAATTGATTGTGAAATTAATGATTAGGAGAGATTATGAAAATAGAAGTAAAAAATGTTTCAAAAAAATTTAAAGAAATACAAGTCATAGATAATATAAATATTACTTTTGAAAGTGGTAATATTTATGGACTATGTGGAAGAAATGGATCTGGTAAAAGTGTTTTTCAAAAAATGTTAGCTGGTTTATATTTGCCATCATCTGGGACTATTTTTTATGATGGCCTAGATTTAAATAAAATGGGAAGTTATCAGTTTAATCTAAGGGCTCTTATCGAAAAACCTTCATTTTTTCCAGATTTGACTGGCTTCCAAAATCTGAAGTTATTAGCTGAAATACAAAACAAAATAGGTGATAAAGAAATTAATGATGCTTTAGAAATAGTTAATTTGTTTGACGATAGGAATAAAAAATATTCAAAATATTCTTTAGGCATGAAACAGAAATTAGGTATTGCACAAGTTATTATGGAAAATCCGGAAATAATGATTTTAGATGAACCATTTAATGGCATCGAAAGAACTACTGTGGAAAAGATTAGAGAATATTTGTTAAAGAAGAAACAAGATGGAAAATTAATTATTATAAGTACACATATTAATGAAGATCTTTATAGGTTAGCAGATTATGTATATGAATTTGACAATGGAAAGATAAGAGAGATATCAAATGAATATAAAGATTAATAAAATCATACATGTGCGGGTAAAAAATTATTTAAATAGTACAAGATATATTATTTTTGCTATTATGTTATTTTTTTTAGCAAGTACTCAAGTATTTACCTATAAATCTATACCAAATTTTTGGAATAACTTTTATTATTCTATGGGTAATGGTATAACAAATACAATATTCTTTTGTCTGATTTTTGTTAATACCATTATTTTTATTAGAGAAAAAAAATTAGACCATTATTTATATAACAGACTTGGTAAGTATGAATTTAAAATAAAATATGATTTGTATTCAATTATAATCGTGAATGTATTTTTATTTCTCATTTTTATAATTTTTAATATTTCATTTTCTATTTTGATATCATTCAACAATTTTAACATTACTATGAGTAAATATAATATAATAATGCCAATTCAAATAACTATTGAAATAATAAAATATTTGTTATATGTAATTTTAACAAGTTTATTTATCGGTTTGAGTATAAATGTTAATGGATTAATGCGAAAAATACTATTTTTAATATTTATATCAATGACAATTATTCCAACTACTCAAAACTTTGTTATAAATAATATTTTTGAATCTTCAATACAATATACATTTTTTATTAATCATATGAATTATATATCCATTAATACGGATCTTATATCCACCGTTCTTAACATGAATTTTATTCTAATTGTTAATATTTTATTATATAAAGCAACATTAAATAAGAAGGTAGACATTTTATGAAATATCAATTAAATGTGTTAATAGAAGTTCTAAAAAAAAGTTTGAAATTTATAATTTTCTTTTTCGCGATGATTAGTATTGAAATGACGATTATTTTAAACAAAGGTTATTCTAAAGATGAACTATTTTCCAGTTTCATTTCATTTATTTCTATGCCAACAGTAAAGAATATTACAATAATAGATTGGCTAGTAGTTTTATATTACGTAACTCTAATCATATATATAACTGTTTCTTATTTCATTTATGAAAAAAATCATTCATATGAAAATACTATATTAAGGTTTAGCTACAAAAGTTATTTTGTTTCTAAATTATTTATAATCATAACTTTTTTAATTGTTTTTAATTTGTTGTATATTATTTTTACTTCTTTATTATTACTAAAATCTATTAGAGATTTTAGTAGTTTCTATATTAATAGTCTATATTTTATAGTCATTGCCATGAATATTTTTATAATAACTAACAAAAATATTTATAATAAAAAAGCATATTACATAAATTTGATATTGTTTATAATATGTATTTTAATGTTTAATGTAAAATATGCACTTTTTTATTTAATATGTTTAATATTTTTTTGCTATAATTATTCAAATTTAAAGCCGCATTATTGCAACAAAAAGCAAAACACCACTAAGTGATGTTTTTTTATTTAAGAAAATATTAGAAATTATAAGATATATTAAAGCCACATCTTTTGGATGTGGCTGCTTATTAGTTTAAGCTAATACTTACTCCCTGCATTGCATCATAATATGACCTTACAGATTCATCAAATAGATAGACATTTCCATATCCATATTTAGAAAAAGAAAATTTTCTGCTATTTGCTAGTGAAATACTTTTTTTTGCATGTTGATAACTAGAATATATTATTCCAGATTTCTTTACATCAAATGACTGTATTATTTCCAATGAATTTCCTTTTGTTGGAAGTTTTATTGTTGTACTCAACGCACTATCTGTTTTCTTTGTTTCAGTATTTTCGACACATGTTCCATCACTAAATAATTTTGCATATGATATGTTTTCAAAATTGCCACCTTCTAAATATACTCCAATTAAATCATAACTTCTAACAACAGGACTTTTTTTCCACTTTGCTACAATAGAAATTTTGCAATGTGAAGAACATACTTTTGACATTTTTATTAATTTGCTATTTGTTTCATGAACTGCTCCTCGAGTTAATAAATTAGAACCATTATATTCTGTGGAAAATATTTTTTTATCAAAGAAACCATTATTTAAAAAATCATTGTAAATATCTTTAGTTATATAGTCAATGTAATTTTCTGTGTAAAAATCTTTAAAAAATTTATATTCATTTTCATTCAGTAAAATACCATTTTTATTTTTATAAAAGTATTCCTCCGCGTTAACATTTAAAGTAAGTGTTCCACATAGTACAATAAGTAAATAAAAAATTTTTTTCATATTATCTCCTTTCAAATAAAATATACTATATATAATGAAATAAAGCTGTGCATATTTTGCACAGCTTTATCTCATTATAATTTACCAATTATTTTTTTAAACAGATTTATATCATCATTATAATTATTACATTTTGAACTCATGCATTTCATGTTTGTATAATCATATACATATTCATTTATTATTTCTTTATTTTTAAAAGTTTTGTGCTCAAATAAATAATTAGACAATATATTAATATTAAATTCTTCTTCATCAAAAGAGATAGATATTAGATCATCCAAAATATATACTTTATACATTTTTTTATTAAGACTTATTTCATAATATTTTTTTTGACTTTTCATAAGTTTATTAATTTTATCAATTAAATAATCATCACTTTCCTGAACAGTATTATTTTCAATTGCATTTTTAGAAATGTTTTTTTCTTTTGTCAAAAATAATTTTATGTTAGTATAATCTTTAATAAAATTTAATTTAGTAGTAATTATCTTATGATTTTCCAATGTTATAGATATATACATATTATTAACTATTTTATTTATATCAGAAAAGTTAATATACTCTTCATAACCATAATAATCTGTAAAAAATATAGTGGATGTTTTTGTTGTACTTAAGATATCTCTTTTCGTTGTATTATCCAAATAATATATTTCTATTGAGTTTATATTATCTTTTGTTTTAGTTTCTACGCTATTAAGTTGAAAATAAATTTTTTCCCTTGTTTGAATAAATAATCCGTTCTGAATATTGATTTCGTTTGAATCTATTGCAATAGAGTAAACTTTTGTTGAATTAAAAAAGGTAACAAAAAAATAGGCAAAGAAAGCAAAAAGCAAGAGTACAAAACTTATTAAAATAATTTTTATTATTTTTGATAATTTATTTTTTTCTTCATAAATAACTAATCCAACTTTTTGAATTTTATCTTTATTTTTATCAGTTTTTAACTCACCGCTTAATATTTCATCAACGCTGACATTAAAATATTTACTATAATTATAAAGAATGTCAGTTGATGGTATTTTTCCGTTTTCAATTCGACTTATAACACTTCTGTCAACATATAAATCATAAGCAAGCTTTTCTTGACTTATTTTTTTCATTTCTCTAAGATTTTTTAGGAAAAGTCCAATTTTTTTATTATCCATTTAATTACCTCCATTTAAAATTTTCTTCTCATATTAATTTTATCAGATTTTATGTAATATGTGCATTTTTACTTTAATAGATTAAGTCTTTTTATTGTTTCGTTTTGAGCATCTAGTCCATATAGTTCATTTAATTCTTCTAAAGAATGGCTTGTAAAATAACTTTTTAGTTCTTCTAATTTAGTAGAAAATTCCACATCATAACCCATTAGAAAAGCATTGAGTAACTCAGTAACATAGTAATTTTCACTATCACTATTAAACATATCTATTTTTCCATTAGATATAACGCCTATTCCACTATTAGTTGGATCTAGAATTAAAGAATAATCTTCACTAGGAATGTTAACCATAGTTACGGCATGATTAGGAATCAATCTTTTTTTTATTTCTTCAAATCCTTTACTAATTAATGTGTCTTTATCTTTTTCTTCATTATTAAAATTATAGCTAGGATTAATTTGCATTTCATCATCATTTTTAATCCAGTTGCCATATGATGAGTTAATACAAATAACTTTTGCATTATATTCCGGATTAATCAAATTTAATCTATATGCTAAATCATCAGCGATATTTCTACATACGCCTTTGCCATCAAGCATTTGAACTCTAAAATATCCTCTTATTTCTGATTCTGGAGTACCATAAATCATTTCTTGATGTTCATATTGCATTAATTTTATAAAGATTTCCAAATCTGATAAACCTATAAAATCAGTATTTTCTAAGTAATCATCAACATAACTTTCATATTCTAATATTTTATCAATGTTTTCATCTCTTGCTGTATCTTTAATATCTTTTTGAACATCACTAGGTATAGTTAGAAATAAATAAGATAAGTATATTACACAAAAATAAAAAATTTCTTTAAGATGCGCATCAATTATTTGTTTTAAATCATCAAAATTTTTTCCACCTTCATATTTTACTTCTTGGCTGATTCTTGAACCTTCAAACAATTTATACATAAATTTTCCATATCTTTTGTATATTTCATCATAATTCTTAGATTTTAATAATTGAGATATAATTTTTATATCTTTAAATCCTATTTTTTTCATAAATCCTTCTTTTTCCTTTTTTGTAGTTGTATATATTAGAATGTATTATGTTATTTGTCAACCATTGCGTGTGTAATAAATTTTAAATATTTAAATAAAAAAGATGTTATAATACAATTAGGATAGGTTGGTGAATAAAATGTTAATAAAAATATTCATGTCTAGAAAAAATACAAAAATATATTTTATAGTAGTTTTACTATTAGCATTATTATTTTCAACTACAAATTTTTTAAATCGTTACTATATACAAAAAAATAATGAGAATTTTAAAGAAAGTTATATATTTATTCCTAAAACCAATTATACTAAGAAAAAATTAAAAGAGGTTAATGTAAAAAATTTTATTGAAGTTAAAACAAACATCGAAAGTGATGCTATTTATTACAACCTGCAAAATGATATATCAAGAAACACTATATTAGTTTCTAATAGCACTTATAAGTATTTACTAAATAATAATCAATATCAAAATATAGAGATAAATATTTGTTCAAATTGTTTTGATAACGTTTTATATATGAGTGATTCAATATTTAATAATTTAAATATTAAAACAATTGATGGATACTATATAATTTTATTGGATTGGTCAGAAGTTGATAAAGTTATTAATCTTTTTGATAAAGAAAGAAGTTCTATGGATATAAGATATTCTGAGAATTATAATGCAAATATATTAGGAATAACAAAATTATTAAAAATATTACTTATTATAATTTATATTCTTGTTTTAATTTTATATATTGTAATTTTAATTGATTTAATTTTAGATGGCAAAAATAAAAGCACATTGTTGTATACTTTAGGATTAAATCGTAACAGAATAATGAAATTAGTAATTATTCAATTTGCTATATATTTAATTGAGTTTACATTTATTTGTAGTCTATTAATGTTATTTAGTAAATATATTGTTTAAATCAGAAAATTTTTATAATAGAATTAAGGTGTGATGAATATGGAGAATGAAAATATAATAACTCTAAAAAATGTTAAAAAGAGTTATGCTGTAGATGGAAAAGAATTTAATGCATTAAATGAAACTAGTATTTCTTTTAAAAAAGGAAAATTTTATGCAATAGTTGGTCATTCAGGTTCAGGAAAATCAACATTGTTACAATTACTAGGATTAATAAAAAATAAAACATCTGGTAATATTAACATCTTAAATACGGATGTTGATAATATGACTTCAAAAGATAAAGCTATGTTTAGAAATAAATATATAGGCTTTATGTTTCAAAATTTCTATTTAGATGATGATATTTCTGCAATAGAAAATGTTATGTTACCTTATTACATTTCTAATAAAAAAAATTATAAAGAAAAAAAATTGGAAGTTTATCAAATGTTTAAAGATTTAAATATATCAGGAAAAGAAAATAGTAAACCTAAAGAGTTATCATCAGGTCAGTTAGCAAAAGTATCAATTATGCGAGCTTTAATAAATAATCCTCAAATAATTTTAGCGGATGAACCAACGGGTAATTTAGATTGCGATAATGAAAAAATTGTATTTGAAATGTTAAAACGTCTCGCTAATGAAGGCAAATGTGTAATAGTTGTTTCACACAGTAGTGAAGTAAAAGATTATTGTGATATTTTAATATCTATTGAAAATGGAAGTGTAAGCTATGAATCATAATGTATTAAAATATGTGTTATCAAAAATTAGAGAAATGAAAAATATTACGCATATATTGATTAACTCTTTTCTAATTACAATTGTGTTTGTGTGTTTAACTATTATAAAGTTTTCAAATGATTTTTATTATGCATTTAATAATAATATGGAAGGAAGAACATTATTAGTTTCTAATGAAACAGATAGTGATCTATTGAAAAAGAATAAACACATAATTTTTTCTAATTCTGATAAATATAGATTTGGATATAATTTTTTCTATAATAATCATAATTATATATATATTAAGGCCTTAATAGATGAAAACTACTTAGATATTATTGATGGTAGAAAAATCATGAAAAGTGGAGAAATGTTATGTTCAAAAAAATTATACCCTTTTGAATATTCGATGAATATGGATTTTAGTAAGGCTATCGATTCAAAAACATTGCTAAATACTAAAATATCGGATGAAAACTATAATTTTAAAATAGTAGGAACTTTTTCAAATAAAGAAATGGAAGAAGCAAATATTTGTTATGTTTCTATTGAGGATTTTGATAAATTTGATATAGAATCATACGATAAGAAAATGATAGTTTATGATAAAAGGGAAAATTACGATAAAATTACTAAATTTTTAAGAGATAATGAAATTGAATATATTAACCCAAATATAGTAGATGAAACATATACTTATTTAAAAACAATACCAGTATATATTATAATTATCATTCTGAATATAATATTAGTAATATCTTATAATTTTATGAAAAAAAGCATTAATAATAGCAATAATATAATCGGTGTATTAAAAGCTTATGGAGAAGATAATACTAATATAAAAAAATATTATATTATATGTCATCTAGTTATGATGTTGGTGTCAGTTATAATTTCTGCCATTGTATTCGCTGGTTTATATTATTATGTCCAACCTTATTTAGCTGAATGCATTTTCTATAATTTATATGTTAACGTTCCATTTTTAAGCTTTATCATTTTCATAATACTTATGTTGATATATACTTATATAATTATTAAACATTTAATTAATAAAACTAATAAAAAAGACATATATGATTTATTAAACTAAAAGAAATTGTAAATACTATACAATTATTAAAGATTATACAACTTTGAATGGTAAAAGAACTACTAAGATTTTTGAAAAACTTGGTAATCAATAACAAGTTGAAGAAAGATTCGGTAAGGAAAACACTTTAGATAATATAAAAGAGTATATAAAAAAATTAAATAATATAGACAAAAATGAAGTTATTAAAATTGAGCTTAATACTAAAAAACGAATATCTCCCGAAAGAAGAACTTTTAACATTGGTTACTTATTTCTAAAAAAATATATAATGAGTTAAATATTCATAAAATATGCAATGATATTCAAGCTAACTATCAATTTCATTTTGACTTAAATTAAATATTATCTAATTTAGTATTAGCTAGAATTATTTATCCTTCTTCTAAATTAGAAACTTTTAAACAATGTCAAGACTTCTTAGTACAACCTACTTTTGAATTACATGATGAATACAAATCTCTTAATTATCTTGTTGAAAACATTGATTTTATACAAGAAAGTATTAAAAAGAAATTCTAAAGTAATTTATTATGATTGTACTAATTATTTCTTTGAAATTGATTAAGAAGATGAACTAAGAAAATATGGTATATCTAAAGAGCATCGTCCTAACCCAATTGTTGATATGGGGTTATTCATGGATGGTGATGGTATTCCATTATTTTTTAATAGTTATCCAAGTAATCAAAACGAACAAAAAACATCGATTCCTGAAGAATCAAAAATAATAAATGATTTTAAACTTGATGATACAAAAATTATTCTTTGCACGAATGCTGGTCTTTCTTCTGATGATATAAAGAAATATAACATAAAAGTTGGTCGTGGTTTTGTTATCACTCAATCATTAAAAAAATTTAAAGATAAATAGAATGACCAAATATTTAACAAGCAAGAATGGAGACTTTCTGGTAACTTAAATCATTTTTATAACCTGGAAGAAATAGAAAATAATGATGAATTGAAAGCTAAATATTACGATTCTTTATTTTATAAAATAATTGAAACTGAAATTAAATCAGTTAAACAAGATACAATTATTACCTTTAGTTTTAAGTATTATGACTACAATAGAAACATTAGAAACAGATAAATAGAAAGGGCAAAAAAATCTATTGAAACTGGTAATGTTATTCATAAAGAGAAAAGCCAAAATGATCCAAGTAGATTTATTACTACAACAAATACAACTGAAGATGGTGTAGTTGCAACAGATGCAACTTATACAATTAATCAAGAGTTAATTGACGAAGAATCTAAGTATGATGGTTATTATGCTTTATAAACTAACCTTATAGGAAATATAGAGGATATATTAAAAATAGCAAAAGGAAGATGGAAAATTGAAGAATCATTTAGAATAATGAAATCAGATTTTCTTGCTAGACCTGTAAAATCGTCACGTGAAGATAGTATCAAAGCACATTTCCCAACAAGTTTTATAGCTTTATTAATTACAGAATATTAGAAAAAATTTGATTATAGATATACTACAAAACAAATACTTAGTACTTTAAGAAATATGACCATTTTAAAACATATAGGTTTATGTTATGAACCAACGTATGGAAGAACTAGTATATCTGATTATATTCATAATAAATATGGGTTTTATACAGACACAGAAATAATTTCTTATAAAAAAATGAAAAATATTTTTAATATTATTTCAAAGTAAAAAACTTATGCACTTTTTTTAAAATAAAAAATCTCTCGGAAGTACCGAAAATACGGCAAATGAGAAATTTTTATTTATCAAAACTGTCAAATTCAGGAGTATATCATATTTCATTTAAATATTTAATATTTTACATACCAATATCAAAAACATAATTTTTATTATTTCTTTGTCAATATAATTCGATAATCTATTTTGAATTCTAGTTTTAAATATAATTATTTTTTAAGAATTAATTACATTTTATAAAAAATGAACTTCATAAAGAAGTTCAAATAATTTTATTTTGGATTTGATAAAATTACTTAACATTGCTAAGAAAATAGTTCCCTAGATAAATCCATTGCGGATTTAACTTTTGATTAAGTAATAACAATTTAAGGCCATCCAGTTCTTAATATTTCTTTTATTTTTATATTTTCAAAATAAGTATCAATTATACTAAAATTCGTAAAATTATTAATATTCAGATTTAATTTCATATTCGTATAATTGTTTATATGATTTGCATTTTTTTAATAATTCTTCATGGGTTCCATTGTTCTCTATTTTACCATCTTTCATAAAGAATATTTCATCGCAATTAATAATTGTTGATAATCTATGAGCTATAATTACTATTGTATAATTATCTTTTAAATTATTAATTGCACTTTGTATATTATTTTGAGTTTCATTATCTAAAGCACTTGTTGCTTCATCAAACAATATTATTTTTGTTTTTTGAACTAAAGCACGAGCTATTGCAAGCCTTTGTCTTTGTCCACCGGATAAAGTTACCCCGCCTTCTCCCACTATAGTATCATATTTTTCTGGAAGGCTTTCAATAAATTCATTTAAACAAGCTAAATTACATGCTTCATATATTTCCTCATCTGTAACATCAGATTTAACTAATTTTAAATTGTCTTTGATACTTAAGTTAAATATATATGGATTTTGATTTATTATTGTTATATTTCCTCTTATAGACTCTTCATCTAATGTATTAATATCTTCACCATCAATTTTTATTAAACCACTCTGATGATTATATAACTTACATAATAAATTAAATATTGTTGTTTTACCTTCACCACTTTTTCCAACAATTCCATATGTTTTATTTGCTTTTATCTTTAAATTCAAATTATTTAATACATTCTTTTTATTATCATAAGAAAAACATACATCTTTAAACTCAAAATTTCCTTTAACTTTATCTAAATGTTTATTTCCAAATTTTTCTTTTTTATATTTTCTATTTTCTAATATTTCAAAAACACGATTTGAAGCAATATTAAAATCTTTACATTCTTCAAGTAATAGTGAAACTCTTGTTATTAAATTATTTAATACATTCGTCTTATAACTGTATAAAACTACACCTATAGCTACTGAAAAATACTCGTTATTAATAAATAATACTAATAAAATTATTGTAATAAATTCAAATAAATATTTAGCAGTAAAGATTATAAAATTAAATAACATATCTGTATTTCTCATATCAAAATTCAGCTTTGTTTGTTTATCTATATTATTATCTAATTCTACCATAAAACTATTTTTTGAATATAGCATCTTTATATCTCTTGCTCCTCTAACTAATTCACTAGTTAAACCTGTTACTCTATCAAATTGCTCTTTATATATTTTCTCTTTATTACTTACTGCTTTATTTTTAATGTAATACAAAAGCGATAATGTATTAGATGCAATAAAATAATATAAAGCCATTCTCCAATCAATAAAATATATTGCAATAAAAGAAGCAATATTTGCCAGTAATCCAGTTAATTGTCCAATTCCTACCGTAAATAATTCTGCCATTTTATCTGTATCATTTGTTAATCTGTGAATAAACACTCCACTTGAAGTACCATCTAATGCTGTTTGTTCTAATTTTAATATTTCTCTACCTAATTTATTTTGAAGATTTCTAACTGTTCCTCTTCGATATACTTGACTACATTTTCTTATTACAAGCATTAATATATTTCCCATCATTTGCATTATTAATAAAACAAATGACATCAATATCGCTTGATTAAATTTAGAACTAGTAAATTTAACTATAAATTTAGCAGAAATAAGTGGAGTTAATACTCCCAAACATATATCAATCAAGCACATTATTGAATTTATTATTAAACATGATTTATATTCTTTACCATATTGATATACTTGTTTTAAATTTTTTATTATTTGTTTCATAAATACAACACCTTGCCTTATTGTATCAAAAGAGAATAAATTTTTCTATATTTTAATTAATAATATTTTAATTTAAATAATCAAATTTATTGTATATATTTAAAATATTTGTCTTCTTATTTTATCATTCATAAAAAAGAGTATTGATTTTATCAACACTCTGTTAGGACTAATTCTGTTTTTTAACTAAAATTTAATTAATGTTTTTTTATTTCATCAGATAATTCAGTAAATAATTGATCATAATACTTTTTATCATAAGTTAACCATCCTTCAGCAGCTTTTTTTATATTAGTTAAATTTGATTTTATATATTCTGGATAATTTTCTATATCTTTTTTAGCATTTTCTAAAGTAAATTCACCATCTAATTCATAATTTTTTGCTTGTATATCTGATTCTAATTTTGAAACCATAATCACAAACTTAGCTTCTTCTGTGGCCTTAGCTTTAATTTCATAATATTCAGAAATTAATCTTTCAAATTTATTCATAAACAACCAACTGCAAAAACATCATAATACATAACATACATTATATAATACTATTTGTGATTTTTTTCTATTTTATCAATATCATCCTTATTATATGTAAACTGCTGTATAAGTTTTGTATTTTCAATATCTACATTAGGGATTTTGTCTTTACCTTCAACATATTTAAATAAGTGTCTAGACAATTTTTCAATATCAGATGGAAAGCAACAACCATATTTCATGTCGATAGCATCAATTAATTGTAATGTTACAAAGAATCCTTATTCAACTTCATGATTCTCATCAACATATTTACTCAACTAAAATCACCTCGTTTGAGATATTAACTCTCATGGAAAAATTAATTATGTGTATAATGGTCTCAATAGAAAATAAAAATACTAGTAAGATTTCTTACTAGCATATATATAAATCGTTTAAAAACGATTGATTTTCTGGCAGGGGATGAGAGAATCGAACTCCCACCAAAGGTTTTGGAGACCCCTATCATACCATTTGACCAATCCCCTAGGTCTGATAACAAAGTTATTTTATCATAACTTATTTTAATATTCAATATAAAATATGCATGTTATAATAAATAAATGGAGTGATTATATGTACAAAAAAGTGTATATAGAGATAACTAATAATTGTAATTTGAATTGTAAGTTTTGTATTCATAATAGTAGAAAAAAAGAATTTATGAAACAGGATGATTTTATGAGTATATTAAATAAATTAAAAAATTATACAAAATATATTTATCTTCACGTACTTGGAGAACCGTTAATGCATCCTGAAATAAATGAATTAATTGATAAGGCATCTGAAAACTTTTTTGTTAATATAACTACAAATGGATACTTAATAAATAGAATAAAAGAAAATAAAAATATTCGACAAATAAATATCTCACTTCAAAGTTTTGATTCATCTAATGGCAAAAGTTTAGAAAACTATATGAATGATATTTTTTCAGTAGTAGATAATTTAAAACAAAATACATATATTTCTTATCGAATATGGGTAAAAAATGAAAATACAGAGTCTATTTTAAATAATTTAAAATCTAAATATAATTTTGAAATAGATGAAACTTTTAATAAGGGTATAAAACTTGAGAATAATGTATTTTTAGATTTTCATGAAGAATTTACTTGGCCAAGTTTAGATGAAACTAACACAAGTGAAATTGGTACATGTTATGCTTTAAAGGATCATATAGGAATATTGGTTGATGGTACAGTTGTTCCTTGCTGTTTAGATTCAAAAGGAACAATAAAACTTGGAAATATTTATCAAGATAATCTTGAAGACATAATTAATAGTTCTAGATATCAAAATATGTTGAATGGATTTTTAAATAATAAAAAATGTGAAGAGCTTTGTAAAAAATGTCATTTTATCAATAAGTAAACTATGCTATAATAATTAAGGTGATACTATGAATAGGATTAGTTCTTATGAAATAAACTTAGATACTAGTGTATTTTATACTCAAGAAGAGTTACTAAATAGAGATATTCCTATTTATGAAAATACATTATATTTTAAAAGTGGCATCAATTATAAACGTTTTTTTGATAATAAAGAAAAATTATATGAATATTGTTTAAAACAAAAAGGGGTATATTTATTTATACTTGCTTGTTTAGAAAATAAACAATTAAGCTATATTTGTTTTAAATATGAAAACGAAAATATTTTTGTTGAAAAAAGTGAATTATTTGCTTTTTGTGAAGATTATTCTAAAAAAGAAAATGAAAGCCTTATTTTAGAAAGAATTGCAGTTATTTTAAGTTATAATGACTACTTGAAATTTGATTTAATAAAAGAGTTAAAAGATGACAATGAATATAACAAATTACTTTATGTAAGTTCGGAAAATGAACTAGTTGATTATTTAAATAAATTAAAGAAACTAGAACTAGTTAATAAATACAAATTACCTATAGAATTATATGAAAGAATAGAGAATCTTTGTAATAAATGTAATTATGATTTAAGAGTAAGTCATGAGTTAATTTTAAAATATGTTATTAATGATGAATTTTTAGATAATTTAAATGAATCAATGTTAAAGACTTTTACAAATTTAGAAAAATTATTATTTTATTATTTGAAATTAATTCCATTAGTTGATAACTTTGAAATTAATGTAACTCAAAAAAATATCTTTGAAATAAACCAGAAGTCTAAAATTTCCATAGAACAATTTATAACTATATTTTGTACTCTTTTAAAAAATTTAAAAATAGCTTATAAGTATGTTGATTCCAAAACACTATATTTAAAAAAATATGATATATCATTTACAATAAGTAATAAATTAGATGAAACTCCAGTAACAATTAATGATAATATTTTATATTTAAAAGTAAAAGAATATTTAGAAAATACTAAAGAGCAACAAGCTGAATTTAAAAATAATGTTGAACTTTATACCAATAAAATAAATTTAAGTGATAATAATAAAATACACTTATTAATTAAGTTATTAACAAGAAAATCAACTATTCAAAATTATAGATATCAAAGAAAGATATTTAATGTTTTTTATCCTAATAATGATCAATATAAAATTGAATTTTATCGAAAGAAAAATGATATTAATTATAATTTTTATACTTTAATAAAACTTAAAGATAGAAACTTATTTATAGATTTAAATTCAAAAACAAAAGTAAATCCAATTAGGATAATAAGTACAGATGAATTAACGTCTTATGAAAAAATATATATTTAGAAGTGGTGTAATTATGATTAATAAAATAAGAAAATTAGCAGAAAAATATAGAGGCGAAAATAAAGAATTAATTTCTAATATTTTAAAATTTGATGATGCATTTCTAAATATGGATATTGAAACATCATATAGCATTTTAAGAGAATTAGGAGTACCAGAAAAAGATATAGAAAAAGTTTTTATAGAACTAGTTAGAAATGAGGAATAAAAATGAAATATGAAAAAATTGATAGATCTAATATAGATTTTACAAGTGACACTTCTGTTTGTAATGTAGGTGTTTTAGATTTTTCTAATAATGATATGCCAATAAGATTAGAAGAATTTTATATGAACGACGTTTTATGTTTAACTATTTTTATCCCTAAGGTAGATCAATTTATGGATGAAGAAACCATAAAGAAATATTTAGTTGATAATAATGTTATTGAAATTATAAAAGATAATATTTATATTACTGAAATAGAAGATATTAATAATAATTCTTTTATTTCAGTAAATGTTCCATTAGAAACAAAGAATGAAGTATTAAATGTTTGTAAAAAAGATGTTGAAATTTTATAGAGGTTAATATGAAGAAAAAAAGGTTGATTCAAAATATAATAATATCAGTTTTATTATTAATTATTTTAATTTTAACTATATTATTATTTTTAAACTATAATAAAAAAATAAAAGTTGCTGATAAACACTTAATTGATTTAACAACAACATCTTCTACAACAAGTGTTACAACTAAAACAGAAATAACTGTTGAAACTACAACAACCACAACAGCTGCACCTGTTACTAAAAATACAACGACTACTATAACAGCTGCACCTATTTATGAAGATCAATACTTACCAAATAATTAATATTTAACAGCATTTACAATAAAATTTAATAATGATATAATGTGTTTAGTTAGGATGATATACATGTTAAAAAACGAAATAAAATCTTTATTACCTGAAAAATTATTACATGGAGTAACAAGATGCCAAGGAAAACTTTATTCATTCCCTTATTTTGTTCAAAAATATGAAGAAGATAAGATGAATTCTATGGCACCTCAAGAATTTGTTAACTATTTAGTATCAAAATACTATAATCGTGTAGTTTTAACTAATAAAAATATGTATATTAATCGTGTTATTAAAGAATTGAAGGCATCGCAAGATGGATATGAAGAAAATATTATTCTTGCAAGTGGTCTAGAAGTTAATGTAGAGGAATATCTTAGAGAAGCTTTTTTACGTGCTGATGAAGAATTCTTAATTTCATGGGGAGAAAATAGAAAAGACACATATGAAGTATATGAAGGTTTAATAAGAAATAAATATGTTGAAATGACTGAAGAAGATAAAAAAGAAATATTGGAAAGTATGTTAGAGTATATTGATCCAAGTATTAGAAATTCTATTATTACCGAGGTTGGTTTAAGTGTAGAAGATTATATAATGTATCAACTTCCTGATATGATGATAAATTCCACTGAAGTTATGATAAGTGGAAATAAATATGAATTAACTGAGGTAGTTAAAAGAATTGTTGATCTTGAATATACAAGAAATCAAGAGAGAGAAGAACAATTAAACAGAACTAAAGAAAATCCTTCACTTGTAACTGAAATTGGAGTTGAATTAAATAAGAAAAACAATGATTTAGAGACAACTTTAGAAGTACCTGTTATTTTAAGTGATAATGACATAAAGTCTTTAGAAACTAATGTAACATATTCTAATAAAGAAAAATATTTTATAGATCAATTTAGAAGAATGGAACAAGCAATAAATAATGCTTCAACTGTAGAGGATTTAAATACTTTAACTACTGAATTTTATAAAATGTATGAAGAAGTAAAAGTTGACTTGACTCCTTACATTAATGGAATTGCTCAAAACATAAATTTAAATATAATACCAAAAAAAGAAAGAGAATTGCATATATTTAAAAATAATTCAGAAGATTATGTTGATGCAATGGTTGGTAAAATTCGTGTGTTAAAGAATAATGCCTTAAATGCTGAAACTGAAACTGATTTAAATGAGTTACAAAATGAAGTTAATAAACTAGAGTATGAAGTTGGAAAAAGAGTATCTAGTGATAAAGAATTCAGTGAAGCTCAGTCAGCTCTTTATGAAGTTGAAATGGTTATTGAAGAAAAGAGAAACACTATAAAGATTCTTCCAAATAAATTAATTATTAATCAATTTATCGAAAAAATAATAGATATAAAGAAATTACTTTTGAATATAGAATACAATGCTAATAAAGCAGAAATTGTTGGATATAGTATAAAATTCGAATATGCAAAATCAGATTTTTATTTAGAACTTAATAATGCTCTAGAACATTCTTTAGTTACTGAAGAGGAGTATGAAATTCTTGCAAACAAAATAGACAAATTAGAAATTATGGAAAAAAGTAGTGTTAAATCAAAAGGAGGTATGTAGATCATGAATGATGAATACGATGAACTATACAATATGCTTTCTTCTGATAAAGAAGATGTAAGAAAAATTAAAGATAATTTTAAAGATGACATTTCTTACTATTTAACTAAGATAAAAAATTATCAAGCAAACACAATTGATATATCTGGTAATTATGATTTAGAAAAAGAATATGATAAATTCAAAATGGATGATATTGCTTTAAGATATAATTTGAATGATGAATGCTTAAATTATAAATTAGTTTTACTTTCTAAATATATGGAAGAATTAAAAAAAGAAAGACAATTTTTAGAATTTAAAAGAAGTAAAGAAGATTTGATGTCTAGACAAGAATATCAAGAATATTTAAGAAATGATTTATATCGTAATGATTTAGTTTCTAGATGGTATAAAGAATTTGAAACAGGAATTTAAAAAAGTGTTCAATTTTGAACACTCTTTTATTTGTAATAAACATCTAAATCAACGGCGTTATTAATTCCATCAACTTCACCAATCGCGCTATATTGCCACATTATGTGATCTCCTGAATAATTTGTTTTATCTGTATAATGAGCTAACCACACTGGATAATTTCCTTTATCTAACCACATATTTTCTAGATAATATTTTGAACCATATAACATAGCTTTATATCCATTTTTTTCAATTTCTTCTGCAAAAGATAAATATGATTTAGATAAGTCATATAGGCTAATTTCATACTCTCTAAAATATTGCCAGTTTTCCCAGTCAAATGCAATAGGAAAATCTAGTTTTACTCCATCTAAAGTTTTTATTACCCACTTAGCTTGTTCCTTAGCAATTTCTGGACTAATAGCAGTTGAATAAAGATATACTCCAACAAGAAGTCCTGCTTCTTTAGCTTTTTTAATATTTTCTAAGTAATACGAATCTATAGAAACATCTTTTTTAGCACCACTTTGTACACCGATTCTAATAATAACAAATTCAACACCAGAATTTTTTACTTTTTCAAAGTCAATGTTTTCTTGATATCTAGATACATCAATACCTATCATTGTATTATCATTTTTATATTGTTCTATTGCTTCACTTATTTTCTTTCTTTTGGTATCAGTTGTTGTTGGTTTTTTTGTTGTCGTTGTATTATTGCTTGGAACTATAACATTAAATGTTAATTTTTTAGAAACTGTATTATTTGATGAATCACTTATAATATATGTTAAATTATATGTGCCAACTTGTTTCGTATCATATTCACCTTCAATATTGCATGTAGGTTTTTTATCATAATTATCAGCAAAAACTGCTTTATCACATGGGTTAACTTCACTGTTTAAAGTAACAGTTTGAGTACCTGGTACATTTATTAAAATTGGTTTATCATTATCAGTAATGGTATAATTTAAAACCTTTTTGTATTTTTTGCCATCATGTAAATATTTTAAAGTAAATTTCTTTTCCCCTAAAGTATCAGTATCTATATAATTATCACCATTTAAAAGCTCAATATTTTCGTCATCTATAATATCTTTTAATTGAACTTTACTGTAAACATTAAAATTATTAGAATTATAACTTATATCATAATTCTTTTCTTCTTTTATCAAAATGTCTGACTTACTTGCACATGAACAAGCAAAAAAACATAATATCACGATTAAAAATTTTCTCATACTACCACTTCCTAAGCACTATTATATTATAAATAGATTTAATATGGTATAATTATTTTTGAAAGGAACTTAAGATATGATAGTTAAAGAAACAGTTAAATGTCCAAATTGCAATAAAAGTACTAGAATAAAACTAAAGAAATTATGTGAAGAAAAAGATATTGATGATATTATTTCTAGAAAAATTTTTAGTACCAAATGTCAAAATTGTGAAACTGTTTTTCAAACTGAATATCCTTTAGAAATAAATTTTAATAATTATTCGATTAGCTATTTAAAAAAAGGTGAAAATGAAAATAGTTTAATTAAAAGAGAATGTTATGATTTTGATGACTTTAAAGAGAAAATATTAATATTCTCAAATAAATTAAATGATATTTTAATTGAATTTATAAAAGACTTTATTAAAAATATGGTTGATAAAGAAGATGATATTTTAAGATTTGATTCAATTGATGATAGTAATATTATTTTTTATTCTATAACTTCAAAAGAATATCTTGGATTTAGTATCAAAAATTATGAAAATCTTTTAAGTCATGCAAGAATAAAAAAAATTAAAGTCTATGTTGAAATTGACAATGATAGTTATAAAAAATATATTAGGGTGAAAAAATGAATATAGTTATAAGAAATGCAGCAATTAATATTAATGGAGAATATTTATTAGAAAACATAAATATGGATATAAATGATAACTCCAAACTAGGAATAGTTGGACCAAACGGAACAGGTAAATCAACTCTTTTAAAATCAATACTTGAACCATCTATGTTTGTAAATGGATTAGGTGAAGAAAAATTTAGTATTTCTAACACTGATAAATTCAAAATAGGTGTTATCGAGCAAGTGCAAGTAAATTTAGAAAATACATTACTCGATACATTAAACGAACCATTTAAAAATTTAATAAAAATAGAAGATGACTTAACAAAACTTCTTAATAATTTTACTGCTGAAAATAGTGAAAAATATAGTCAACTCTCTAACACTTATAAATTGCTAGGTGGATATAATTATAAAAAGAATATTGAACTAATGATAAAAAAATTTGGCTTTAGTGATGATGATAAATCAAAACAAGTTAAATATTTTTCTGGAGGAGAACAAGTAAAAATAGCTCTTATGAAACTATTATTATCTGAACCAGATTTATTAATTCTTGATGAACCTACAAATAATTTGGATATTGATACGGTTGAATGGTTAGAAGACTATTTATCTCATTATAATAAAGCAATAATAGTTGTTAGTCATGATAGAATGTTCCTAAATAAAATTGTAAATACAATATATGAAATAAGTGATAAAAAACTTATCAAGTATTCTGGTAATTATGATTTTTATGAAAAAAATAGAGTAGAAAGATACAATAAACAACTTAGAGACTATGAAACTCAAACTAGAGAAGTAGAAAGACTAACACAAATATATGAAAAATTTAGAAATAAGCCTTCAAAAGCAAGTATGGCACTTTCTAAATTAAAACAAGCAGAAAAGATAAACGTGTTAGATAAACCAGCAAGTTTGGACAAAAAATCAATTAAAGTTAATATAAATAATTATGAAGAATCTAGTAAAATTGTTATAAAAATGGAAGATTTAAGTATTGGTTATGATAAAGAAATGTTCTTAATTAATACAGAAATTAAAAAAGGTGAACATGTTGCTATAATTGGACCAAATGGTATAGGCAAATCAACTCTTTTAAAAACGATTGCTGGTAAACTTCAACCATTAAGTGGAAACATTAGTTATGGATTACATGTTTCTCCACAATACTTTGATCAATTATTAACATTTAATTCTAATGATTTTACGATATTGGAAGAATTTAAAAGTAATAATAAAAGTATGGATGAAGAGGAAATAAGAACATACTTAGGATCATTTTTATTTCAAAATGATGATGTGTATAAAAAGATAAGTGTCTTAAGTGGTGGAGAAAAAGTTAGACTAAAATTAGCAATTCTTTTTTCTTTCAAACCAAATTTACTTATATTAGATGAGGTAACAAATCATATTGATATTAAAACTAAAGAATATTTAGAAGAAATATTTAGCATGTATGAAGGAACATTGATATTTGTTTCACATGACCGTTATTTTACAGAAAAAATTGCTAACAGATTAATTGTTTTAAGTAAAAATGGTATTGATATTACAGAAGAAAAATATGATGAATATTTGAAAAAGAAGAATGAGGAAGTAGCAGTAGAAACTAAAAAACAGGAGATACCAAAAAAGGAAAAATCTACGAAGAATACTTATGAAATAAAAAAAGAAATAAATAGATTAGAAAATGAAATAGCAAAATTGGAAGTAAAAATATCTGAACTTACTAATGAAACATTTAATCCTGAAGTTTATAATGATTACAAAAAGTTACAAGAAGTTAATGACAAAATAGAAGAAAAGAGAAATGAATTAAAAGAAAAAAATGATAAGTGGGAAGACTTATTTGAATCTATTCAATAAAAAAGGATGATAATTAATTATTATCATCACATATTTTAGTTTCTATTTTAGCAATATCAGTTTTTTTAACATTTGCAATATTATAAAATTTTTCTTGCTCCATTTTATCAAAAATGTCTTTTTGCATTTTTAAGAGTTCATCAAGTGAATCGTTAAAGAAACTCTTAATTTTAGGATTACTTGATTCAATTGTACCATTAACACTTATTGTAATTAAACTTTTTGTTAATGTTAGTATATTTTCAAATATATATTTATCTTTCATTAACATTCACCCTCCAATACTTTTTTTAGGTTTGAAATTAATTTATCATAATTATTTAGTAATTTATTCATAAAGTCCTCGTAATCTTTACTATCTAATTGTTCTAAATAATTCATAATCACTTGTGAAGTTAATACTTCATGATTATATAAATCTTCGATATAACATAATTCTTTTTGTGTCATAATTATCCCTCCAATATTATGTTGTACAAAATAGAAAAATATATACATTTAAAAAATATTATAAAGAAAAGAGGTCTTTCTATGGAAAGATATAAAGATGCAAAAATTGCAAGTATAGTAGGTATTAGTGGAAATATATTCCTATTAATTATAAAATCAATAATTGGATTTCTTACCAATTCTCAGGCAATGATTTCTGATGCACTAAATTCAGCAGGTGATATTGTTTCATCTGTTATGACTTTTATTGGAAATCGAATTTCTTCAAAAGAAGCTGATGATGACCATAATCTTGGGCATGGTAAAGCAGAGTATATTTTTTCGCTTTTAATAAGTATAATTATGGTTTATTTTTCAGTAAAAATGATTATCTCATCAGTAAAATCACTTTTTTGTGAACAAAGTTATCATTTTTCAATAGGTTTATTATATGTTTGTTTTATTACCATTGTTGTAAAATTTTGCATGTATTTATACACCATAAAATTAGCTAAAAAATATAATAATCTTTTGCTTAATGCAAATGCCAGTGATCATCGTAATGACTGTGTCTTAACAACAATGAACTTACTTGCTGCAATATTTGCAATGAATAAAATTTATTTTGTTGATTCTGTTGTGGGTATTTTAGTTTCATCGTGGATTTTCTTTGTTGGTGCTAAACTATTTAAAGATGCATATGATGTGTTGATGGATAAAAGTATGGATGAAAATTTAAGGAAGAAAATAGAAGATATTATTGACAATTGCGAATCTGTAAAAAAAATGAATCATTTTAATTCAACTCCAATTGGATACCAATATCAGATATCAGTTACTATATTTGTTGATGGAAACTTAACAACATTTGAAAGCCATGAGATAGCCAACCAATTAGAAAAACAAATATCAGCATTAGATGAAGTCTATTTGACTGTAATTCATGTAAATCCATTATAATATCTGTAAACTAATGATGTAAAATTAAAGATAATATTGTGTAAATTTGATTATTTTGTTAAAATACAATTAGGGTGAGTCTATGAAAAGTAGAAAAAAGAGGAGACATTATATATTTATAATTGGTATAATAGTTTTAATAGTTTGTGCAGCCTTTTCTTTAATAAATGTATTTGTTAAAACTGATCGAGATAATATAGATGTAAGTCCGTTAGCAACAAATCAAATTTTAAATGGCGACATTAAAAACGCTATGAAAGAGATTAATGCTGATACATTCTTAGTAATTAGTTATACTAATGATCAAGTTGTACATAAAAACGAAAAAGAAATAGAAAAATATTTAAAAAAAGTAAACTTGTTAGATAATGTAATGTATTTAGATTTAAAAGATTATGTAAATGATGCTGATTATTTGAAGAATATAAATAAGGCAATTGGTTTAAAAGGTGAAAATGCTATTGAAAAATTACCGGCTGTTATATTTTATAAGGATGGTAGTTTTGTTAAAATAGTGGACTCAAGAAAAAACACTTTAAACGTAGATGTTTTTAAAAAATACATACAAGATAGTGGATTAGCAAGTTAAAACTTGCTTTTTTTAAGGAGGATAATATGATTAATATTGTTTTATTTGAGCCAGAAATTCCAGGTAACACTGGGAATATTATGAGGACATGTGTTGCCACAAATTCCAAATTACATTTAATAAAACCATTAGGATTTTCTTTAGATGAAAAATATATAAGAAGAAGTGGCGTTAATTATATTGATAAATGTGATTATACGGTTTACGAGAATATAGATGAATTTTATGAAAAAAATAAAGGTGAGTTTTATTACTTAACAAGATATGGTCATAAGCCACATACAGATTTTGATTATTCCAATAGCAACGAAAATATATATTTTGTTTTTGGAAAAGAATCAACTGGAATACCACCAGAATTATTAAAACCACATATAGATAGATGTATGCGTTTACCTATGACAGATAATGTTAGAGCATTAAACCTATCCAATACAGTGGCAATAGTTGTTTATGAAGCACTTAGACAACAAAATTATAATGATTTATTAAGAGATGAGCCACATAAAAGTAAATATTTTATAGAAGAAAGCAAATAAAAAAAGGATTCTAAAAAGTATAGAAATATACAATTTAGAATCCTTTTAACATTCCTCACAACAAGTTCCGTTGCAACAATGGCAACCGTTACAACATTCGGAATTATCATTTTCTGTTTCATCTTCAGATTCTTTATTTTCTTTAGAATCACATTTACAAGTGCATCTTTCCTTAGATTCAACATTTTCTTCATTATTTTTTTCATCTTTTTCAATTGCAGTATGTATTTTTATTGCATACACTGGACAAACTTCTGATGCTTCTACAGCTTCTTTCGTAACTGTATCATTTATTACAGTACTTAAGCCATCATTATCAAAATCAAAATTTTGTGGACATATAGCTACACAAGCTCCACAGCCAATGCATAAACTCTTATTAACTTCAATATTTTTCATAAAAAGCCTCATTTCTAAAGAAAATTATACAAGTAAATTAAAAAAAAAACAACACTAGTTTTCAAATTCGACATATTATGATAAAATTTACTTAGTAAGGTGATATCATGCAATTAAGAATGGATAGATATAATAATGATAATAAAGAATTTAAAAGTAGAACACAAAAGAATTCTACACTTTATGATAATGTAAAAAATAGCATGATTACCGAATTTGATGTTAACTCTAATGTGTCTGTTATAAGCAGTGATGCTGATGATGTTATAAATGTTGGTAATGTAAAAAAATATTTAGATGATAGATATAGCGCTAATTCGCCTAAAAGAAAAAGTATTGAAATCCCAGATACTTTTGAAGAAAGGGAAATTAATATAGACGAGGATACTAAAGAATATGATATAAATGCAATATTAAAAAAAGCAAAACTTGGTAAAAATGTTGATTATACAAAAGAAAGGTTAAAAAAAGTTCGAGATACTCAATATGAAATTCTAAATAATTTAGACTTAGAATTAAAGAAAGTGGCAGAACCAGAAAATCTTCGCCGTAAAGAAGAAGAACAAAATTTAATGAATTTAATAAATACTATAACACAACTAGAACTATGTAATAAAAACGGTAATAAGGAGTATACAAAAGAAGAAATATCTTCTAATTTAGATTTATTAAGCGATTTATCTGAGAAAAAAGAACTTCCTAAAAAAGAAGTACTTGATCAAACAGATACTAGTATAAAAATAGAAAAAATAAATGCTGATGATGAATATAAACATCAAACGGACTTTACTGATATTTCAGTAACTGACAAAGGTACTCTAGTTATAAAAGTTATAATATTCATTGTAATCATAGTTTTAATATTTGGTGCTGTTTATATTTGTAATAATATACTTGATTTAGGATTATTTAATTAGAAATGTTTATACATTTCTTTTTTTTTCATAAAATTAAATATGAAAAGATTTAGAGTAAAAAATAAACATAAAATAAAATTAGATGTTCAACTTTGCCTTGTAATGTTTTTAGTGTTTTTTTTAATGTTTAACTATAATAAAAATATAAGTCCTAAAATAGTTGATATTGCTTCTTCTAAATTAGAGGAAATTACAACTTTATATATTAAAAAAAACATAATTCCAATGAATGCGGATTTAAATAAACTAATAACCATTACTAAAAACAAAAACGATGAAATATTAATGACTGATATAAATTATAATTATAGTTACGAATTAATGAGTGAAATTGTAAAAAAAATACAAGATTCAATTTTTCTATTAGAACAGGGAGATATAAAAAAATTTAGTAATAGTAGAGAATTAAGATCTTTTAAAAATAATTTGTATTTGCTTATACCTCTTGGAATGTCTAGTAAAGGAACTTTGTTTTCTTCTTTAGGACCTAAAATACCTGTTAAAGTCAGCTTTTATGAACATGTGTTAGGAACTATCGAAACGACTGTACAAAATTATGGAATAAATAATGCTATGATAAAAGTAACTTTAATAATTGACCTTGAACAAAAAATGATTGTGCCCTATGATAGCGAAAAGATAAAAGCTCAATATAAACTAGAATTAGGTAGTAAGCTAATTAATGGAACAGTACCAAGTATTTATGGTGGTTCTTTATTTCAAAAATCGGCTACAATAGAAAATTAAATATATATTTCATAATTAGTAATACTAGATTATTTGTTTGTTATGTGTTATTATGTAATAGTAGGTGAAGCATATGATGGACATATATCAAGATAAATACTTTATAAATCCTGCCATAGAAATGGGAATTCAATCTTATATTGCTCATTCAAATGGAGAACATTATAATAAAATGTATAGATTTGAAATGATAGTCATCAGTGCTTTATGTATAATTTATGGTGAAAAAAGTATTCTATTTCCTTACAAAATAGATAATGAAAGAGCTTTTGAGTGCAATTTGCTTATGTATGATTTACGCGATTGTGATTTAAAAAGATTTATTTCTTATATGCAAAAATATTATGACTTCATGGAGGAATATAAATCTGAGCAAAGAGCTGAAGGTATTATTGAAGAAATTGAGAAAATATTAATTGAAATGCTTAAAAGAAAATCTAAATGCAGAGTATTAAATTCAAATGAGATAAAAGCATTGGACAATATATTTTCTAATCACCTAGATTATAATAATTTAACAAATGTGGGAAATAAAAGTATTGTTAATAAATATTGGTTAAATACTAAAGAAAATTTAACTAATACTCAAATGAATATGATCGGCTTAAATCCTGATTTGTTATCAAGAGAAGAATATAATAAATATGGTTATGACATCCGAACAATTGCATGTCTTTCCCCTGAGGAAATTAGTAAGGTTAATAAGTGTATTGATGATGAAAAAAGTAGAAATAATTATAATTATGAAAAAATTAGCTTCTTTAAAAAATATAACTTATACTTGTCTTCAGGAAGTGGATTTGTTGATAAAATTATGCTACTTAGTATAGCTGCAACAGAACTTATGATAGGATTTATTATTATTGCTGTACTTGGAGGAAAATGACAATGACTTTTATAGAAAATAATTATGAATTAATTGAAAATTATAAAGATGGATATGATGAAGAAATTCTAAAGGAAAAAATAACCGATTATTTTAGTTGCTATGATTACATATTTGGCGACTGGGCCTATGGAAAATTGAGATTAAAAGGTTTTTATGATTCGACTAACAAGAATGTATCACAGGTTAATGATATTAAAAATTTAAAGAAATATATTGAACAAAATTGTGCATATGGATGTAGATATTTTTTATTGAAAAAGGTAGAAGGGAAGAAATAAAATATGATAGAAAAATTAGTATATATGAAATTAAATCAAAGTGGAAGTAATGTACTGTTATACACTTTGAATGAGCCTTATAATGGAAGAGACGATTTTTTAAAAATATATGCGGCAGAATTTGATGATAATAATGTGGCAAAAGTTACAAAGATGTCTGATGAATTGCACAATGAGGTTAAAGGGGCAATATCCAGTTTAGCAAACGGAAATTTAAGTAATATTACCATTTTAGATGGAGCAAATTTAAATACTGAAAATTTACAAGGAAAAGCATATGCTATACCAATTCAATTTAAAGACGCTATAAAAAAACAATCTATTAAATTAAACAATATTAATAATCAAAATAACTTAGTTAATGCTCAACAAGGTATTAGTGAAGTTAATGAACCTGCTATAGTAGATCAAACAATTGAGAATGAATCCTCTGTTAATGCGTTTAATAATGATACTGAAAATTTGGAAGCTACTTTTCAAAATAATGCTAGTGTGGTAACAGGAGAACCAATTTCATCTCCTGTTGTTCAAGAAACAGAACATTTATTAGAAACTAAAGATGATAATATTGTTGCTCCAAAATCTTCACTTCTTGCTGATGAGAGTTATGATATTACTCAAGCTGTATCTACTACAGAGCCTACAGAAAATAGCACGGTACCTGTGAATGAAGTTTCTGAGTTATCTGAAGAAATAAAAGCAGATACTAAAGAAAGGTCTGAATGCCCTAGCATTGAAGAATTAGAGAATTCTATTAGTATTATAAGAAGATATATTGATTTTCAAAAAAATAAAGAAAAAGTGGAAACGAATAATTCAATTACAAATTCTGAGGTTTTAAATAATGAAGTTTCAGTAAATGAGCCGAGTGTACATGAAACAGTTCCAGAAAAACAACCTTTAAATGATACAACTGCTTCCAATTATTCTGAACCAATTATAAATCAACCAGTTTTCCCATCATTTAGTGAAGCGGATCAAAGTTTTTTTGTAGAGAAAAAGGATGACGTTCCATTAGAACAAAGCTATGTTGCAAGTCCAAATGTACCTCAAGAAGAACCACCGGTTCAAGCTTTTAATAACAATCAACCTGATCCTGTTGTAATGCCAGATAATTTTGTTGGAAAAAATGATAACAATTTTTCGATGGAGGGTTTAAGCCCATCAACTTTGAATAGTGATGCCAATATTTTTAAATTTGTAGCTTAGAAGAACTTTTAAGTTCTTTTTTTGGTTTATATTAATATAGTGTAATATGAAAACGAAAATCAAATTTTTTTACGATTTATCAATTGAACAAATATCAGAACATCAAAATTTTTTTGTAATAATCTCACAAAATAAAATTTATATTTTAAAAAAATTATATGACACTGATGAAAATTTCATAGCAATGTATAATTTTATAAAACAACAAAAAGATGATTATATGGAAATAGTTAGTAATCGTGAAAATCAACTTATAACAGAAATTGAAAAAAATAAATACGTGCTAATGTTAATTAAAAACTCTCAAAAAAATAAGGATGTTGATTTTGACATTATCGATAGTAATTATATGAATGACAATTTGACAAGTGATTTATGGATAAAAAAAGTAGATTATTATAAAGAGCAAATAAGTAATTTTGGATATGGAAAAAGTGAACTGCTTTGTTCATTTAACTATTTTTCTGGCTTGGCAGAAAATGCCATTCAACTAATGTTATTGGCTGAAAAAAATAATATCAACGGTAAAAAATTTATTACTCATAAAAGAATTTATTATCCTAATTATTATATCAATTATTATGATCCTACAAATTTAACTATTGATTATTATGTTCGCGATATTGCTGGTTACATAAAGTCCTATTATTTTGAGTCTGAATTTCATGACATAAAAAAAATACGTGGTATTTTAAAACAAAACATTCGTACAGAAAATGATTTGTTAATCACTTATGCAAGAGTTCTTTATCCTACGTATTATTTTGATATATTTGAAGATTACATTATATCAGAAAATATAGAAAATGAGGCTATTAAACAAAAAGTGAATAAGATAGTAATAAAAAGCAAAGAATACCTCCAATATATTCGAGATGTTTTCAAAGAGTATTTAGATTATAATGTAATTCCAAAAATAGAGTGGCTTAATAATTTATAATTCCACATTAATGACACCCTTTACATTTGGGACTTCGGCTTTAATTGCTTCAAAGATGTTATCTTGAATAGTAAAATCTTTATACTCACACATCATACATGCTCCATATAATTTAACGTATACAAAACCATCATCATATTTAATGAACTCGATGTCTCCTCCCTCTGAGTTTAAAAATGGTCTTAATTGATTTATGACTTCAATTATTTTGTCTATTTCATTATTCATTTCAACATTGTCCTTTCAACCAAGAAAATTATATACGATTTTTTTTACAAAGTAAATAATATCTGTTATAATGTAAAAGAGGTGCGTTATGGAAGACTTTAAAGTCGGTAGTGTTGTTAAAGGAACTGTAACGGGCGTAGAAAATTATGGCATTTTTGTTAAATTAGAAAACAATTATTGTGGGCTTATCCACATTTCAGAAATAAAAGATGGATTTGTAAAAGATATTACCGAATGCGCTCAAATTGGAGAGCAAATATTTGTAGAAATTTTAACTATAGATAATGATACAAAAAAATGCGTGTTGTCCGTTAAAGACCTGAATTATCGAGAAAATGATGACTCTTTAGTAAAAGAATCTGTACGTGGGTTTTCTCCACTAAAACATCACTTACCAATTTGGATTAATGAAAAAATAGAGAAAATACATAAAAATGAAGTAAATATTGATAAAATGAAAAAAAGTGATTGACTTGTTTAAAAAATGTATGCTATAATCAACTTGTTCATGTCGAGAGACTATATTGATTGGAGGAATACCCAAGTCTGGTTGAAGGGACTGGTCTTGAAAACCAGCAGGTCGGAAACGGCGCAGGGGTTCGAATCCCTTTTCCTCCGCCATATATCGCGGGATAGAGCAGTCTGGTAGCTCGTTGGGCTCATAACCCAAAGGTCGTAGGTTCAAATCCTGCTCCCGCAACCATGGTCCGTTAGTCTAGTGGCCTATGACGTCTGCCTGTCACGCAGAAGATCACGGGTTCGACTCCCGTACGGACCGCCATTTTTTTTGGCTCCATAGCTCAGTCGGTAGAGCAGAGGACTGAAAATCCTTGTGTCGCTGGTTCAATTCCCGCTGGAGCCACCATTTTGTATATTTTTTTTTAAAATTATAAATTTGCAAAAATATATTGATTTATAATAAATAATT
>ENA-ORKV01000600-ORKV01000600.1-human-gut-metagenome-genome-assembly--contig:-NODE-600-length-41504-cov-40.126415_pt1 | contig 41504 bp, 78 predicted proteins | sample MGYA00243058_ERZ508805 | MGnify/ENA primary metagenome ERZ508805 (study PRJEB26277, sample SAMN04329770) | human gut metagenome | biome: human-associated habitat | host: Homo sapiens | place: USA... | reverse complement strand
ACAGCATATACGGCTTTCTTCTCTTCCTCGGTGAAAGTTTCCCAGATATCAGCGATAGTCTCACCTTTATCGGAAACAGGCTGCTCTTTGCTATCATTAATGGTGTCAATTTCATCGATCTTCGGCGACATACTAATAATAAGTGCCGCCACCTTCTTCTTTTTCTCAGAAAGGCCATCAATGATTTCCTTTGGGGTTTTCTTGGAAATCTCATCGGGTTTCTTTTCGGATTCTTCTTTGGAATCTTTCTCCTGAGTTTCCTTATCCTCATGAGTAAGCTCACCATTGGATGCATCAATCGCCTGATCGAAGTAGATAACGGCCTCTTCATCAGCGCCGTCCTCATGAGTAATTACCGAATCAATGAAAGCGCCAGGATTTGCTCCGGCATAAACCAGACTCAATTCCCTGATAACGCCATGGGTAACGTCTGGCCCATTCTGCTTCAGCTTATTAGCATAGATAGACATCGCACAAATGTCGCCATGCTCCACAAGCTCTTTGGCGTTAATACCATTCTTTGTCTCGTTAAAGACACCGTAGGCATAAACGCCGTCACTTCGATTTTCCAGAAGTGCATGACCGATGACATTCTCCATGCCACGATGGTCATGATTCCAGACAAGCGGCACCTTTGCTCCATCCTGATCGGCAAATGCCCCGGCACGGATAATCCTGCCATCGGTACATTTGATATCATTTCTGGTGGCATAGCCGCTAAAGTCATACCGAAATGCCATTTTTACTATTTCACTCCTTTTCTTCTGTTTTCTGCTCAGAAGATTCATCTTTTACGACATTTGCAAACTCCTGCCCATTCGCAGCACTGATGTTGGAGTTTCTGAGCTCATTTGCCTTGTCGTTATTAACGGGCTTTCTTCCCACCATCTGCCGAACCTCATTCGAACTAAAGATTTCGTTTCTCCTGAGTTTATCGGCGAGCTCAGGAATTGTATTCGCAGATACAAGCTTGAACGGATCACGGAAGAACATGATTGTCTCACCGTTATCTCTGGCTTTCTGCGTAAGGTACTTCCATCGCATGCCATCTACGATTGCAGAAATAATCGGCTCAATAAGCCTGGAATAATAATTCTGCATTGTTTCGTTGTTGGCGGTACCGTTAAGAATGGACTCCGTAATACCGAGCTGAGAATATAGCTGGTCAACGAGATACTTCACCCGTTCATAGAGATTGTTCTCAATTCCACGATTCAACTGCGTGATGTGCTCTGTGCCATCGATATACGCAATCCCGTATTTTGAATTTTCGAGCTGCTCCTGAATGCTATCTCTCCGAAGATTAGCTCGATCCTCCATAGACTTTGTCCGAATCTGGTATGGGAGCTGAATGATCATGTCCAGTTTTCCGGAACCATTCTGTGCATCGAGCGTATCAGAAAGGTTTAGAGTCCGGATAAGACGCTGCACAACGGAATTGTTCTCATTCATCACGGAATAGAGAGGATTCATGATAATGGGAACGGATGCTTTCGGCATCGTGAGATCTTCCCGTTGTCCAGTTTGATCGTTGTAAGCACGCATGGTAATGTAATCCGGATACCATTGCCGAACCTCAGCAGTTCGAATAGACTCGATGTCCGTTTTAATCCCGTCCTTCGTTATTCGCGTAACGGTATCGATAGGCGGAAGCGCAACCGTCCCCTCGTCGAACATACTGAGGACCACATCCTGAATGAAATCTCTCGCGGACTGGTCTTTATTGGCATTCAACGTCAGGCATCGATTCAACTTGGAATCGATAGTTTCAAGATAGTTGCCGTTGGAATCTACTCGAACATGCTGCAACGACATCTCAGCACAGTCCATCGCAATCTTATTGAAGATGGGTGCGATAAAGGACTTTTCATTGCCGCGTGTAAGCCGAATACGGTACGGATTATAAGAAGAACCCCCGTAAGTCACATGACTGCTTACGGGGGGATCTCGATTCATGAAAGCACTCCAGGCATTTTTCAGTCTGGAGGTAAAATTATTTTCCGGCAATATGATTCACCTCAATCTTCATCATTCTCCTCGTTGGACTTGTCTTTCTTTTTATTCTTCCGCGAGCTATTATTGGAAGAGCCAAGCACACCATTAACGATATCCTTGGCAATTTTCTGGGATGCTTCCTTAATGAGATTATCAGCGAGACTCGAACCAAATTTTGTCATAAATCGCTTGGTTGCAGATTCACCTTTCTCTATGACTTTTGGGGTAACCGCATCAAGATAACGATTTTCGAGATCCTTGCGAGCAAGAAAGTCCCGAATCTCCTGATCCGTCATGCTGGCGACATCTCTGGGCTTGTCTGTTTTTTCAACAGCAGTAGATTTGACCTCTTCCTTACGCTTTGCCTCTGCGGCTTTCTTTTTCATCTGTGCAGACTTTCTAGCGGCCGCCTTGCGTTTGGCGGTCATTTTTCTGCCATATCTTATTTTTCCGGCTTCAGTAAGGGTCCCATCTTTATTCTGCCAGCGTCGTACACCCCACGTCATCTTCAAAATGCCATGGTGTGCCAAATAAGTTTCCATTTTGATTTCTCACATCCTTTTAGTCAAACATGTCACCGTTCGCCTTATAAGCGACCCAGGCATCCATCATGGCGGACACGTTATCGATCTTGTCTTCATTCCGAAGTTTCATAAGTTTGCGGTTGCCATTTGTATCGGTCAGAGTAACACAATTCTCCATGGCAAACTGCATCAATTTCTCATCAAACTTTAGCAGCCGCTCTTCGGATAAGTTCTTTAATTCTCCAAGAGGCACAGATTCTGTTCTAGCACCCTGAATAACTTTAACCACACCAAACGAGCCATTTTCCTTGCACCAGCGATCTACAAATGTTTCCGCATTATATGGGTCAAATCCGAAGCAGCGAACCTCATAACCATTCTTCGTGATGAAGTCATCAAGCTCGTCATAGACCTGCATCATGTCAAGCACAATTCCATCAAAAACAAAGAGACTTCCCTCGAATATGAATTCCTCATATCGGAGCCGCATTGCAACTGGAAGTCTATGTAATGTCTTTGCGGTTATGTAGCTGCGAACCTTGATTCCATAAGAACCATCGGAAAGCGGGAATAGAAACGTAAATGCACAGAAGTCATCGCCTCTGGACAAGTCGCCGCCCATGGAACACGGCATCTGCCAATAGCTTCGCTGCGGATGTGGCAATGTTTCTTCGTATGGGAAATAGTATGTGTATCCCTCACTCGGAATACCAAAGCGCTTTGCCAGAATATCGTTTTTCGCAGACGGAACCTTTTCGGCACGTTCTACGTCAAGCTGATAAGTCTTATAGCTAACGGTAAGTCCGATGTTCGGCTGAGCCTTGATCCACATAGACGGGTCGGAAACTTCGTCAATGCTATCAAGCTTGTAATACCAGATAGAAACATGAGGTGCATAATAATCACCTCGAAGAATGTCGATAAGCTCCATTTTCATGGAGTCACCAACGCCATTTCTTACAGTACCCTCAGAGCTGATTGCCAGAATCAGATAATCCTCGACCTTAGATGCGCCTTGCTCGATTGCAGCAATAGGGTCTTCTCTTGTCGCACCGGAAAGCCACTCGTCAACTGTTGCACATTTAACCTGAAGTCCCTGAAGCTTATCAACCCGCATAGGTCTGACCTCAAGTAAACTCCCGGTGAGCATATTCTCAACGCCCTTTTTTGTGGTACAGAGCTTTTGACGATTTGCTTTGCTTCCGGTTGTATTTTGAAGACTACCTTCTGTAAGAAACTGGAAGACGGGTCCTCTTGCCCTTGTGATAGCAGTGCTGATCGGAGCAATAACCTCGTTCGCCTGTTTCATTGTTGGCGCGGTTGTGATCTGATGCGTTGTTGTTAAATCAACATTTAAGAAATAGGATTGGATTGTGCTTGCGTACATACTCTTTGCGGCACCACGAGCGACAATCAGATACTGCTTGCGCGTAAGACGTCGCTTGACCAGCTTCTTCTCGCGATGAACACCACCGCCTTCATCAGGCACAATTACGGTTGTAGGTTCGAAATAATACCAACAGAATATCTCCTCTGCCCACAGCTTGAATGTATCTAAGAGTTGCAGATCGGAACCATCAGTCAGTGTTAGCTCGTTTTCACAGTACGCAATGTAGCCTTCTACGGCGCGATCATCGTAATAATAAGCGGGGTCACGAATCAGATTGTCAATCCGATTCATTTCCATTTCTATTTCTTTGTTGACCTTTATCTCTCCACGCAACACCGCGTCACGAAAGTTACCGTAGTATCGCGGGGTCGCTGTGTTAGATAACATGATTTACTCCTTTTCTATTTTGATTTCTCCATATACTCGATTATGTTCCACTCCAGTTCGGCGATCTCCGCTTTTATGGCATCCGCAATTGTGGAAGAGGATGGAGGATCAAATGAAAGTTTTGTTCGTCTATATACATATGGCTTTACAAATCCAAGAAGTACCTTATCTGGACAATAGGCGCCCCATGTATCTTCCAGATCTGCCAGTGTAAACCCACCCTCTGGGCCAACACCAAGACGAGTAAGTTTTGCAAACGCCGAATTTGCAAGCGGGATGATGTCTTCATCAAAGTCGTTACAACTCTGATCGACTTGACATCCCCTGCGGACGCCTTCAAGAATACTGTCACTCATTTATTATTCCTCCATGGGGATGTGTCGTTTGGTGAACGCTGTGCAATTAAAGGAAGCCGATTTTTTGATTCTTGGTAATGTATCGCTCGGTGGGTCGCAGGAGAAACACACACAAGATACTTCGGATCCCATGCAAACTCACTGCCATTAATAATGTCTTCAACCGTGATCGGGTTCATGTGGTGAAGAATAAATATTTCTGGAAGAGGATAGCCCTCAACACCAAGATCCCAGCCATTTTGTTTTGCAACAATTTTTCTTCGAAGCCTTTTGTATTCTTCGCTTCGGTAGAACCTCTGGTTGATCCATCGATCATAGCCGAATGTTGGTTCACCAACTGTGGAATAGGTTCTTAGGTATTCTATCCGTCCTTCGAAGGTTGGAATTTTTCCGAGTTCATCCCAGCTCTTAATAAAATCCTTCATCGATGTCCTCCGGATAGTCCTCCGCACCCTGGTACCTTCGCATTGCTTCAACGGCCTTCTTATACAATTCGCCGCGCTCAACTTCTGCGCGAGCTGCATCTTTCTTGGCGCGAAGTAATTCAATCTCTGCTTCCATTTTTTCTTTCTCACGCTTTTCTCTTGTAGACGCGAGTTTTAAGTAATGTACGAGAACCTGAGAAGAGGCTGTGCCTTTCCGCAGTTCTTTTTCGGCCTGGTCAATTGCTAGATCAATCAACTGATTCTCACGCCCCTCCCGTGTCAATGCTGGGGGTGCAGGTTTTTGTGGCACAGTTATCCTCCTTTCAGAACTTATCTAGTCATTCGAAGAGAGGCATGACGGATTAAGAAAAGTCCGTACATTAAAAGAGGTATTGTTGGAGGTTATATCCTCAGTTATGAGTGCCCACCACATTCACTCATAACATCAGAAGCACTGGAAAGGAGAAAACAGTGCCATGAGAAGAACATGCCTCCCTGCGAATGACTAGATAAGTCGGGTTTGTTGTGGCAAAATATCCCGCCGGGGAAAAAATCAAGACGGCCGCGATGCAGGGGTGGGGGTGTATTGATATTACCCCCACCCTATATCCAATCAACATCATAGCCATCTATAAAAGCACAGAAACTAGTTTTATTATTTTTATTTTGTTCATTAAACTAAATAATTTGATAAAAATATTTTTGTTTTAATTTTATTACAAGGTTGAATTAAAGAAAAATTTATTCAATTAGTTGGTTTAGTTAGACTTGTTACAACAACAAAACGTTCGCCATCTTTTATTACTTTAATGAAACGATGAAAAGGATCAACTTTCATAATTTCATCAATTGCATTACTAATTTCTAATGAATTGTCAGCATCAGACAAAGCATCAGAAGTTCTTGCAAAAGAATCCAAAACACCACAAGAATTGTAGCCATGAACAACATCAAAAGCATACCATTCATTGAAGTTTGTGAAGGGGTTCCAGGGGTTATCTACGGTAGATAGCATTGCCTGCTTCTCAGTCATACATAGCACCTCCTTACCTGTAGTTGTTGACTGTTGACACGGATACTCCTACGGAGTCTGCTATTTCGGCGGCGGTACGTCCAGAGCTTAGCATAGTGCGGATTCTACGCTCCATGGAGGGGGTTACAGTCTGCCCCTGATATGGCATAGCTCTCTGCTTTACAGCATCCATATCCGTATTGGCCAGTACCCGCATGAGCAAACTATTACTTATAGCGCCAGACTGAATGGCTTCCCATTCTCGATCCGTAATGTCGATCCTAACATCTTGACGATTGGCGCCAAAGCGTGCCCGTGCTGCTGCTATTGCCTGTTGACGAAGACGTTTCTCTTCTTTTTTGTCAATATCAGGATTGTCTTTTTTCTTGTTTTTAATGACAACATTAGCAACAAGCTGAGCTTGACGTTCGCGAGGAGCATTCTTCAAAGCCTTATTGAGTTTTACCTTTAAAGAATCAACTTCCGCTTCATAAGTTTTTTCAGCAGATCGATTAAACTTGGCGCTAGGAGTATCCAGGTACTCTTTTCTAGCCTTATTCGCAAGTGCTTTCATCTGGTTGGCATAATTCGCATATGCCCTCTCCGTAGGGGTATCGGCGTCAGAGATAAGGGTTCTGGCATCCTTTGTTTCCGCCATACGGGTAGAGTTCTCCTGAGCAAGGACGACCTTACCATCTTTATCTGTATAGCTTCGACCAGTCTCACGATACTTCTTTTCGCCAGTCTCCCGATCAGTGTCCCTATCGATGCTGAAGTTCTTTCGTTCAGGGACCTGAATTGGACTCTTTGCTCTAGAAATCAGCGTTGAGACGCCACCACCGCCCTGATAATCCTTTTTCAGAGCATCGATATTCTGCTCCTGATAACAGCGTTTATAGTCAAGATTGTGCTTCTCGGCGTCAATAATACACATGCTGTACTTAACGGCACGTGCAATCTCGTCCATAGGGGCGCCCTGCAAGGTCATATCGGTAATCAGATTCGATACAACACCCATTTGCTTCTGCTTATAATCGCTGTTGATCTTTTTGAGGCCGGGGTAGCCCTTATATTCAACCTTTGGATCGAACCCCTTCAGAGCATCCAGAGTTTTATCTGTACGAATCCTAACTTTATCGTTAACCGGAATAACGAGAACCGTGTCTCCATCGAAATCCGCACCAGAAAGCTGCTCGGCAACAGTAGAACTAATACCAATAGCATCCTTAGCAGCAGGACCGATTGAGCTTTTGCCCTCTTTATTACGATTATTAACTCGAAGTTTGGGAATCTCAAAGATACCAGCGTGGGGGAAGCGAATCAAGACAACCTCTTCACCATCGCGGTACTGTGGTGCATAGACCTCGGTGTCCTTGATAGTAGTCAAAGGAAGAATAACCTGAGTCGCCTGCCTTGGGAATGCCGCAGCTTTCAGATTTACGGCAGCTGTATCGCAATCCTCAGCATAGCTCTCAAGAAGTTTCTTTTTTACAGCAGGATTGGTAAGGGACAGAATCTCATCAAGTTCTTTCTTTCGTGACTCGTAGGATTCATTAAGCTGACGTTTGATGAGGGGAACAGGCTGCTTTGAGAGCATCTGCGCAGAAAGAGTCTTAGCGTATTCAGCCCAGCCGCCTTCTTCGTTGACAATATTCATTACACCCTGCTTTTCGTTCCCATCTCCGGAATTGTAAAACAGCTGCTTCTTGATTGTGGCTCCGAAAGGGTTCGCAGGATCAATTTGCCCGTCCGCGGTGCGTTTCATTGGCTTTAAGACAGTATTATCCTTCGGCCCAAGCATCGGAACATCTTCTGTCTTATTCGTGTTAAAGACAACATCGACACCATCAGGAAGGTTGTCAGAATAGACAGCCATGCCCTTAAGATAGTGAGTTCCGTCAACCGCTATACGAACCTGAGCGTAATTCGCTTTGCCAAGGGAAATATCATCGACGCCTCTTCTGAGTTCAATTGTGCCATCCTTTTCCAAACCACCCTGGTCACGATAACGAACCTGAATGCGACTGGAATCAAGACTAACGGGAGGCTTAAGACCAAGTTCCGTCATTTCGGAAACAGTCTCATAGTCGCCAATAGTCTTAACGGCATCAAGATTGTTGTAAATATCCTGCTTTGTTGTGCCCTTCGGGGCAAGGATCTTCATTGTCGTAAAATTACGCTTATTGGTGGCCTGCTGAAGCTTAATTTCGACAATATCATAGCCTTCCTCTTGAAGCATCTTAAGAGCAGTGTCTTTACGCTCAGCTGTAATCTTGTAGCCAAGAATATCACTAAGTTCCCGTTCGGATGCTTCTCCGACATCAAGGTACTTCTTAGTAGAAAGCTGCTTTTTCATAAAATCAGCAGTTTTCTTAGTGAGTTCTGTTCGCTCCTTTGCTTGCTCAGTTAGAATAGAACGAACATAACTTTCACCTTTGGGCGGATTCAACCGCTTACCGATTTCGACATTAGAATATCCATGTTCTTTGAGCTTCATAACCTGAGCAATTCGTTCGGCACGAACTCTATCTTTTGAAATGGATTTCATCTGACGGAACTCGGTAGAAGACATTCCCATTGCGGTTCTTATTTCTGTGTCAGAAAGCCCTTGAGAGCGAAGTTCGCCATAAGAACTTCTAAAGAAAGCTTCCCGTTGATAAGGATTTTCACCAGACCCCCACGGATATCTGCCAGATCTACGAGGCATCCCATAATGGGCAATTGCTTCTAGGTCTTCATCATCAAGAACATCATCCTGATAATCGTCTACTTCGACATCTTCATTATCGAAAATATCAATGGACTCGTCGTCCTGAGAATGTTCATATCCCATTATTCAATCGCACCTCGTTTCATATCAAATATCATTTTGTCGAAATGGATTATTTTATCCATTATTCTCCTGATTTCGGCAGGATCAGCTGTTTCTTCATTCTTATCACCGGATTGATAAATCGCAAGCTCTGTATCAATATCTTCCGGATTCACACGATACTCAAGGCAGAAAAGAGCGGCATAGATTCTCAACTGAATAATCGATGTAGGACCTTCTCCTGATTTATAATCATGAATCCGAAGTTTCTTTTTCGAGAACTTGATTGTATCTGCTGTGCCGAAACAATTTTCCGAATAATATAATGGCTGCTCTGGCGTCATGCCATATCGAATTGCATCATTGACATACATTGCAATTGTGGAGTTTCCGCTGAGCTTAACGCCAAGCTTAATTGCATTCGCCGCAAATTCATGAAGCTTGGTTCCTCGTTCTGCAGCCATCGCATTATTGTACGACGCTACAAATTTCTCATCATCATACCTTGTCCAATGGTACTTGCTTGCACTGAGCAGAGCATGCTGCCCGATAAGATTTCTATGTGGGTTAAAAACAAAGGGCATCGCGATTCTCCTTTCTAAAAACAAAAAGAACTAAGAAAAATAATCTCTTAGTTCTTCAATGATTTCATCTTTGTTCTCAGGAAAAATGAAAGCTCCATAACTTCCCATGTCCAAAGCTCTTTGAATGTAATAGTCCTGATTTGGTTGGTGGATCTCATTACGACTTTTTTTACATTCAAGGAAAGCCCACTTGTTTCCGACAAAAATGGAGAGGTCTGGAATCCCCTGCAAATAAGAAGAATCATTCTTCAATATAACAACATTTGAAAAAATAGCTTTCAACTCTTTAATCAATTCTGCTTGAAAACTGTTTTCTCTTTTCATTCCATACCTCCTCAAAATATAAAAGAAAACGTAAACCGTCTTCCTCTCTATTACATGGGTTGTAATTTTTGCGAGGCTAAAGAGCAAAAAAGAGAACCACTTGTAAAAAGCAGTTCTCTTTCGAAATATCACTTCTTAAATAATTTCCTGATAAGAACATGGCCATCGATATCATAGTCAACTTTGCCTTTCCAATCGCAGATCCATAACGACATTAACCCTTTAATAGGAACCCATATATATACTTTATCGCATTTCCCATAAGAGAGAAAAACGCACATAATAACTATATATGGTGCTTCCAAAATCACAAAAGTTTCGTCGATAATGCTCAAGATCATTACCAAAATCATTTCTAATGCTTCTCTAAATTTCTCCATAATAATACCTCCAAAAAATATTTAATTAGGATTATTTCCCATTACATGGATTGAAAAAATTGCGACATCATAAACAAAGCAAAAAGAGAACTCTCTGTAGAAAGTCCTCTTTTGAAAATATCAATTATTAGCTTTTCGTTTCTCCTTCCAAAATTCGCATGTCGCCTTGACATCTTCCTTAAACCTCTGCGCATCTGCATCCATTTCATTCAGCAGCTTGTGCAAACGTATCAGAAGGACACCAAGTGTCACACCGATGATCATTCCAGCAAGAAACATAATAAATTCCTCCTTTAATATTGTTCATTAAAGGGATGGAAATTTCTGCGAACAAAAAAAGAAAACCACCTGTAAAAATATCAAGTGGTTTTCTCTATAAAGAATTATTCTTCTTCGGTTACTTCATTAGCACCATAAATAATAGCGCCAACTACTTTTCTTCTTTCTCCTTTCATATCCGTAACATAACCGGTATCTGCTGCCTGAGAAAACATACGATCAAACTCTGGGCATTCATCTCGATTCATTCCGAGTAACCGAACGGGCTTGTCATAATCTCCAAACGCTTTTGCATCAGCACGTCCTAAACAGGCGTCTGTGACATATTTATCTTTCAACTTGGCATTCCAATTCAGTCCTTCGTAAACTGCACCAGTAAATACACCAATGATGTATACACCAGCCATAACAGCACCGACCTTTACAGACAAAACAATCTCATCTTTGTTCTCCTTCCAATAGTTTTTTGCTTTTTCAATGTACTTCATAAAAGTACCTCCAATAAAATAATTTTGGGGATATACCCCATTATATAATCTGTATTTTTCTGCGACCATAAATATCCATAAAAAGGAAACCACTTGTAAAAGCAGCTTCCTTTTCTTCGAACTATTTTTTTGCCTTCAGAGCTATGATCGCTCCGGATGTAATTAACCCGTCGTACGCAGCGGTATACCACAGTGATCGCAATGGTGCGCTTATTTCCGTCGGTCCTACAATAAGGAAATATACACACAACACTTGCAGAATCACAAACATGGCAATGCCATTTATTCGCAACACGTTAATCATATAACCTCTAAACGTTCCCATAAATATCCTCCTTAAGTTTTTGTTCTTCATTAAGGAAGTTGAAAATGTTGCGATTTAGGTGACTAACTTGACTTATTCAATGCATGTATTTTTATTTCAAATATTCATGATTTCTTTCCTTCGATTCGATATATTTGAAATAATACTCATCATGTTTCTTAATTCCATGCTTGCCTCTTTCAACAAGGAATCTCGAAACGCCCAATGTGACATCCGCCAGCCTGTTATACATCTTCGCAATGGCAAGCCAAAATTTAAATTTCCACATAAAAATCTCCTTTCACATTCGTCGTTTATTTTCTGTCAATTTTCCACTTTGCGGATAAATGGATAGATTTTTTCCCATATTCTTTTATATATTTTAATTTTTCTCGCGTATAATTAGAAAATAATTTAGCCATTTAGCCGCGTGTCAAGACATTTGACACTTGTATCAGGTGAGTTGACACTTGTGTCAGATGACTTGACAAGAAATCGCGATTTTGCGGATAAATCCAGTTTATCCAGATTTAGCCATTTAGCCACAAAATGGCATTTTTATCCTCCAAACAGCACTTTTCTTCGATAATCGTCGTAAAACAGTTCCAAATAGAGATAGTTTCTCTTCGCTGCCTTTCCCTGTTCTATCGAGTAAATCTGCTGCCTTGTCATGAATGTCATGTCCGCAATTTCAGCAACTGACAGATTCAATGACATCCTCGTTTGCTTCAATTCCTCTCCCGTCATCATTGATCTCTAAACTCCTTTCTCAGGCGGGTCATCTCTTTATACCGATATCGATCATAAAACAGCTCAAGGAACAGATAGTATCGCTCTGGTCCTGCCCCTTTTTCCACATTGTAGATAGAGACTCGGCAAATGCCCGTCATTCTCGATACGTCAGCAACTGACAATCTCAGTTCCATACGAACCCTCTTTAATTCTGCACCGGTCATTGTAATACTAATCCCTCCTCAAGATTCTCAATACATAATTTTATCGAAACTACGAATGATACATCTTATAGCATCTGAACAAGATTCATTATACATACGGCCAGTTGCAATCACAAATGATGTCAACGCATACAACAATCTGATCACCGAGCCCAACTCGCTTGATAACGAACCGAAATAAATCAAATTGCAGATCTTAAAACGAAACGTCATTTTATTAACTATTAGACCTCCTTCGTTGAAATAAAGAGAGTGACGATCTATTCCATAAGCAATGCGCAGCAGTTCGTTAAATATCGCACATATACCCTCATAATCCATCCAGTCAAGCCGCGACTCATAAATATTGAACTTAAGAATATTCTCAAGTTTGATTGTCCCAAAGGCCATGGCTTGCCTGAGTGCATCGCCGAAAATCAGGTTGCAGAGCCAAAATCTAAAAGAAAAGCGCCTATTAGTATTCATAACGTTGCCTCCAAAACATCATTTAACTGTATAGTAATAATTGGTTTGCTTTCCGATAGTTATCAGCACCTTTTTCAGCTCAATGCATGAGTCGTGTACCTCATCAAGCTTATCCCTCAATTCGGATATTGTGATACCACCCTCGCCATTGTCATTTAGTCGATCATCGTATTCTCGACAAAGTGCATAATACTCAGACATGACTTTGTTGCGGGTATTAATTACCTTATGGAGATCTTTCTCGGCCTTGGTGATCTGTCCGGTCATGCGCTTATGATAATAAAGAAGAAGGTCTAATGTTCGGATGTGGATACGCCCTTTATCATCGAGGTAGGTTTTCATTTTGTATTCCTTGATCTTCGCACGAATTGTGGTCTGACTCACATCGCAAAGAAAAGCAGCCTCCTGCACAGTGACAAATTGGTGTTTTGCAGAAAAAAATTCTTCCATTTACGTTACCTACCATTTTCACAAGTAATCTTGCTCAGAGTCTCGTTACTCGTCCGTACGTTCGTTATATTGCGGTATTTGCAATCGACTGATATGTAAAAAGGCCCATTATTATCGCCGATTCTGAGGCCGTCCAGAGCCTCACAGGAGGTCAGGGCAAACTTACAAAATTCAACATTTTTGCAGTTTTTACAGGGATTTGCTACAATATTCATGACATTTTTCTCCTTTTCAAAATGCAATTCTATCCGCAATAAAGTCATGCTTGCTTGCGAATTTCAGGAAGCCAGTGATCTCTTCTTTGTTCAGAATCATCAGCTTACTTTTGTTTTCACCAATTACTAATTGCACGACGTAAATATTGTTATCGAGCTGGGTGGTGCTATAATGAACCTCATATGTCTTATTGGTAGATTCCGTCATACTTTTCTTCCTCCTGACGCATAATAATCTTTTTGTGGTCGTTTACCATGGCAATCGCAGCATTGGTTTCATGATTAAAAATAAGCAGCTCCTTTGATTTAAGGAGCCGCTTTTTCATATCGGAAATATCTTTTCTTGTTGCATCTTTTGCAAGCATAACAATCAGCCTTTCTTTTTAATATCTGATCAAGGCTCTGGTAACTTTCTCGCTAGGAAATTCTGAGAACCTACTTTGTATTGGATACCGTCAATTTCAACCAGCACATATCCACCACTACAATAGTTTAGAACTTTTCCAGGACCTTCGATACAACCGTCGGGCATATAAATCTTGATGTACCATTTGTAATTGCAAGAATCTTTATCGCTATTTGCACAGCATCCGGCGAAAATACCAATGCAAAGGCAGATCAAGAGAACATACGCAACTAGCTTCAATTTTGTCCGCATAATTATTCCTCCTCAACGGCGTCCATTATATATCCCTTCATGTCGAAGACATACATCATATCAACCAGCCGTCTTGGTGTGACTCGCTTGTAAACCGTCATCTGGCTATCTCTTGGCAAATATAAGTACACAGTAAAGGTGCCGTCTCTGCGCTCCTTCACTGTGTAGTGTCGTATGAGATATCGTATTGCAATAATAGATGGGGTGCGTGCTGTTATCTTCTTTGCCTTCATTATTACTTCTCCTTAGTTTCCTTCGGCAGGTACTTCTTGAAAATTCCGTCATATCTGGACATCCCAAGAATATCACAGAAGTAGTGACGGGCAACCGCCATAGCAAGGCCTTTCTCGGGGTCATTTGCAGCACCTTCCTGGCATTTCACGATGGTCTTGCAGCCATCCTTCCAGTAAACGATTGTCGCAGGACCATTGAAGATAACCTGCTCGATGGGATTTGACGGAGTGAGCTTATTGCTAGTGTTTTTCATGGTAGATTCTCCTTTTAACGAATTTTGGCTGCATCTAATTAAGTCTGCTAATCCACGTGTGAAATTAGTGGCAATACAGTCGTGATAGACATGCTGAGGGCCATAACCGCAATCATAATATGCCTTTACCTCAGGATGGCCGTATGTAATAATATCCTCTGGCTCAAGCCTGGATGCGCCTCCATTGCTTAAATAATATTCTTCAAAACCATCATTTTTCTTCTTAAAAATAACGTCATGAACAAATTCTGCCCCCACGCCAGTGCCAAAAGATACAACTTTCATACCAGGCATAGGGTACCTTGGGTTTTTACCAGGATATAGTAATCTTTCACCCATCCGCTTTAAATATTTAGTCGGAACCTCCGAAATATAAGGAACCCCGGAAAATATAACCTCAGCTATCTTTCCGACATACCCAGGGACATATTTAACAAATCGAACAAGCCCTATGCGGTCTCGATTCTGATCGTACAGCTTATTGATTGTCGAGGACATATACTCATTCCCTGAACCAGCCAATTCAACATAGTCCCCGCGTCTAATTTCGTTCTCCATAATTTTCTCCTTTTCATATTTTTCGTAATCGTAATACTTTTTTATTTCCGGATTACCATACTTAATCAAAGCATCTGAGGCGAGAATATCTACTTTGCCATCTTCGAAATAGCATTGCTCCTCGAATTCACAGTCTCTTATATTAAAGAAAACCGAGCGAACTTTTTTGGCAATGCCTGCGGTAGGATAATCAACAACTGTCATATTTGGCTCAGGAAAATATTTGGTTCTTAACGGCCATTCTTCTCTTTTTCTAATGAGATCAAGGTGTATAAGTGGTACTACCGAAATATAAGGAGCACCAGAAAAAATGACCTCTGCCACTTTCCATGGTTGCGAAGGAGCGTATGTTACCTTTCTGACAAGACCATTGCACCTGTAATTATCAGCGTATAGTTTGTTAACAATCGGATTTTTTGATCGATCTACGTAAGGCTTTAGTATTACATAATCCCCACGCCTAATTTCATTTTCCATAATTTTCTCCTTTTCAATTTGTCAAAAATAAAAAGAAGGAGGAGTTGTAGTCCGTCCTTCTTTCACTCATAAATTAAGCGAAATATACTTCATATCCCTCCTCCTTAGCCTTAGCCATTTCTTCGGCTTCGAATTCGTGTTTTTCTTTTCTATCTAAAACACTAAACAGATATATGCACATCAGCATAAATAATCCAAGAGCAACGTTAGCCATAATAATTTTCTCCTTTTAATAAATAAAAATGTTACTAATATTACATAAAGAGTCGCTCTTCTCTTCATTATAATGGTTGAAATATTTGCGAATTTTTTGTGGCCACAAAATTAATAGTACCGCTTTGGCTTTCTCTTTCTCCGTTTTACCATTTTGTCTCGGATTTGGTATCCACGTTCGTTTATATACAGCCGAACACTTTCGGTAGGCCCTTTCATTGCTTCCCGTTCTTTTTCTGCTAATTTCTTATCGTTAGCATAATCTTCGCAGGAAACATGACAAGTTGCGGTTCTTCGTGTGCAGCCATGGCAGTGATAGGTCATTTTTTGTCCTCTTTCTCGTATAATTCGTAAATATCAGACATCATCTTACTGAGCTGAAGCTCGCTCCATCTATCGCGATACTCATAGGTATAGGTGTATCCACCACGTTTCAAATCTTTTGAGACACATACTGTAACACGATCGTGAGGATCGAGACCGTCACCCTCATAAAACATAAAAACATGGATGCCAATTGAAACTAACTTCTGTAGCTCCTCGATAGGCTGCCACGATCCAAAATACATATAAAGGCGATCTGGGTACTCCTGAAAGATGGGGTCATTGAAATTAACTTTTGTTGTTAACATCTATCCAATCCTCTCAAGTACGTTTCCATTCGTCTTCAAGAGGACAGAGCCCCATTCAGAGAATTCAGGATAGGTGAAATTGTGGACATATGCGATCGGACGCATTTCCTTTAAATCCTCTCTTTCTTGCTCCCAATCAGACTCGTCAGAAGAAATCGTGAGAAGGGTGAGCATGTCACCAAGTTCTTCATAACGGTTATAAATTGCAGCGTATACTCGGCAACCATATGTGCCCTCAACCGACTCTACAGCTTGCTTAAGAGCATCATTATCTTTGAGAATATAAACCCGATCGACATGGAACCAATTCCAATAGAACCAATCTCCATAGAAGGGGATAAGCCTAGTACCCTCATCCATCTCAAAGCATGCATATGTGATTGTAGCAGGGTTACCAAGAATATGCATACGCGCTTTTATCTCATTAACAATTGCACCGGCATTTTTCTCGTAATCCATTTTAATCCTCCTTATTTATGAGCTCGAAGCTTCTGTTTTTACAATGACAGAAAGCCATGGGACATTCCAACTCCATGCCGATATACAAGAGCGTCTTTGTCTCATTTGCACCTATTTCAGTAAAATCTGGTTCGAATGTGGTCATAGATGTTCTTGTGATGTAATTGCCTTCATCCTCGGTCGCATCATACACGCAGCCACATTCCTTACCGTTGGTGACGATCGCAATCATTCAGAAACCTCCTTTTTACGCCTTACCATCGGGAATATCCATCCAGTCATTGTATTTACTCCAATCTGATCGTATTCAAGTTTCCACTTCGGGTAAGTTTTTTCACAACGCGTGCAGGTGAAGTGTGGGTCTCGCCCACCGCTTTTATCATATAACGAACCACCACATGAGCAGTATACGGATCTATAACCGCCCTCAAAAGCTTTGAGATTCATGATGCTCTCTAAAATTCTGCGGTAAATAATATCATTAGGATTCCCAGCATACCTGGCTTCTGTGTTGAGATTAATCGTCTTGCTGCTGTAGGATTCTTCAGAACGAACCTTTATTCTTATGTAGTTTTCCCCTACCGGAATAATATCCAGTTCATATCCATATCCCTGAAGTAAATTGATAATCTTGACAATATCAAATTTCATTTCTATCTCCACCCGATAACTTCATATCCAGGGTACTTTTGCTGAAAAATCTTAATGGCCTGTCCACCGTTCTTTGCCCTTACTCTTTTGCTATGGACGAATCTCCCGCTAACATAATCGTCATACTCCTGATCGGAGTAATTGAAATCAAACGGCAATGCTGCGTCTTTGGGATCGATGTACTCAACGATAAACTGGAAAGTCATAGTTATTCTCCTTTCGTGTCAGCAACGATTCTGACTTTGTATCCAAGCTTTTTCTCGATTTCATCGAGGGTAAGATCATGAATCTTAGGCTCCACAATAATATCCGTGTAGAAAGCATTGATGGTTTTATTAGTTAATGGGTCTGTTACATTGTCTTCGTGGAGATTCAGACTATCAGATATCTTGATAAAAGCCAACTCGTTTGTCGCCATGCAATTACAGAGATCAACAAGGCCCAAGTTCGGTGCATACCAAAGTGAGCATGGAAAATCAACTTTCGGCAGTGTAACTAAATGCTTTCCGCGGTTATCCTCATATTCGTATTCGAGATGCATGAACCACTCGTCGCCCTCATGAAAAATATTAGCCTTCTTCAACATTTTTAACTTCCTCCAATCGTTTTCTTTCTCTTTCGATCTTAATATCAATAGCGCGGTTTACGTCGTAATAGCTGTTTTTCATAGCCATTGTGACATAGTTAATGCATATACAGACATCTGCAAGCTCCTCTAAAACAGCAAGTCGGTTTTCGGAACAATCCGGATATCGGAGATACTTACTGATCGCTTGAATCAGTTCTGCACATTCCTCCTGTGCTATTCTGAGCTTTTTCTCCCCGCCATCCGTGTTGAAGCTGTCGGTAACAACAGAATAGTATTTATTCTGATTTAGAATAAAGCCGTCTTTTCGTTTATTCAGTTCGTCGAGGAACTCTTTTTGGTTCATTTTTATAACCTCCATAAAAACAAAATAAGAGGCAGCGACACAAAAATACAGCGTGTCACCGCCTCTCATATATGTGGTTGTAATTTATGCGACCATAAAGAAATGTTTCCAAAGAATTGGATGCTTCTTTATCTTTTCGACCAGACGCAATGCTACCTCGGCATTCACATTCTCCCAGTTTCCAGTATCAATCACGTATCCGTTTTCGGAGATAAGCAATTTCTGGACAAGAATAGAGAATTCAAAGCCGTTGAGATAGCCCTGTATTTCTGCATTATCCAGAATATCACTTGTTTTTTGTGCTGGCTTTAGCACCATTTCTTTATAATATGCTGCTAAAGCACTGCGCATAACATCCGATTTTGTAGAATCAGTCTATTTGCAGATCTTATCGAGGATGTTATTTTCGTCCTCATTCAATCGGATCCTACATGCGATATTTCTTGTGCTTTCTTTTTGTTTTTCTGCCATAAATATCATTCTCCTTTTAATTATATGATTTTAAATTCCTCATGTCCTTGATTCACAAAACGCTTTTCTCTTTCCTGATACTCTTCTTTTGTGATTTCTCTGGTCTCGCCCGTTTGATCAAAATATCTATTGATCTCCACACGTTCACCATCGGGTTTTATGACATAGAAAACTGCAGTAGTATCCCAATCACCGTTCTTATGATCGGTAAGACCTTGGTACATATAAACCTTATAGGGATTGCTCTCAGGGCAATAGGGCATGGTGATCGGAAACATTTCATGAATAAGATGGACGATCGTTCCACTATGCCAACCAACTGTTGGGTGGTCTATACAATAAGCAATCACACGGTCGTTATCGACATATTTTACAGTTCCATCGGGGTAAATATCTTTCCAGAAAGAACCCATACGGCTGCATTGCAAATTCTTAACAAGACCGGTATTGACGAATCCAACTTCGTGCCAAATATCAGGCGTATCCTCGATGGGCGTTAGCGGTTTGCATTGGACAAGTCGATTAAGAATATTCATTGTAATCCCAATGCTGCAACCAGAATGCTCATCTTCCATAAGGCTTTTGTACGCCTTAAACGCGCTTTCATAACACGCAACGCCATAATCCCATTCGTTTGGGTCCTTGTCACCGCGCTCATGCTTACATGCAATTTCGATTTCTCTTTTTGCCCATTCCAACATATTCATTTAGTTTTTCTCCTTTCGAAAATATCAATTACTCAAACCAACGTTTCCCTTCTTTTTGCACATAATCCGGACATTTATCGGCAACATCATTCGGTTCGATTGTAAAAGCAAGATCGAGTGAACCATGTAGGTCACAATAATCCTCAGTCCAACCAAGAAATTCTGCTTCACTATGATGTACGCAATCGCGGCACCATTTTTTCCCGGCCTTGGCTTTTCTTGCGATCTCTTGACGCCACTCATCATAATTGTATGTTTTGCCGTTATACGTTATCTTCATTTCTAAAGAATCCTTCTGAATTAAATCAGTATCTTTTATTCCAAGTTTTTATCTGTTTTTCAATAGGCATACTAGATATAAGCCAAGTATCTAAATATTTCATATTGCAAGTTCGTTTATGGTATGGTCGAATATACATCCTATCCATGCACACATCAATAATGGATCGTCCGCCACAAAATGGGCAAGGCTTTGGCGCTTCGAGTTTACTCATAAATATCAATCAACCTTTCCAAAGAATTCCTCCAAATCGAGCCATTTCTCCTCGATGATATTACCGATCTTGGTTACAGTAGAGCCCAAGCCATTATACTCGATGCGAATATACTTTCCAGGAAGGTCCTCCCATTTATCCACACCGACTACCTCCAAGATCTTAGATATCACCTCCATGGACTTGGCTCGGAACGCTCTTGCCTGAGTATAAGAGTTGAATTCATCAAGGCAATATCCTCCAATGCCACAGGTGAAGCCGCATGCATCAATATAGATCATGAAAGTCATAATTCCATGATCTTCTCTTCCGAGCATTGTAGAACTGATTTTTGCATTTTTAATTTCCATGCTTTTCTCCTTGTCTTGTAACAAATTCCATATAATAGTTAACACCATTGGAAGACCCGACAAGTCTCATCTCAGTCGCTTCTTTAGAAATATATCGGTATCTCTCATCGGTTGTATGAGAACATTCAGGATATGAGCACTTCTCACATTTATGCATATTGCATAAATAAGCATATGTTTCTAGCATCTATTTCTCATCCTTTCCAAAGAATTCTTCCAATTTGAACACCTTAAACATACCTGAATGCATCCCGATCGATAAAGATTGGAATGAACCCAAATAGAAAATATCCTGTGTAATAATATTTCGTAAAAGTCTTCCTGTTGTATTTTGTCCAAGTTCTTTTAATTATCATAAATGATATTCTCCTTTTTACCCGATATCGTAAACGCCAACAACAGCACCCATATCAAGATTTTGTTTTGTGTTATAATGGAAATTATCTATCCTCTCTCCATCTCCGTCAACTCGTACGAGGAGATTTCTGCTTGCTCCAGCGTGTCCAAGATACTCCATATGTCTAAGGAGCTTAAGCACGGTGTTAACGTCTTCTTCTCTGCCTCTAATGGTTACAGTTCGTTCAGTCATTGTTTTACCTCCTCATATGTCTTTTCAAAAATATCAGGGTCACATAGATAGAATTCTCCATTAATACCATGGATGATCCAGTCTCCTTTTCTTGCGTAGTGGTTTCCTTCGAGCGTCTCGATAATTACCGAATCCTTGTCAAAAGAATACGGGAAGCTAATATGCCCGACAAAATCGGCAATCTCTTCGTAATTATCCCCAGTCCATTGAACTGCCTGGACTTGAATCGGCTTCTTTGCAAATGTTTTAATCATTTAACATACCTACTTTCTTTGTGACATCATATGCCTTATCAATTTCATAGGGTACGCTGTTAGGAATTTGCTCTTGCATCATTAAATGTGAGAAGAAAACAGCACCACGATTTGACAGTCCCAAGGAGTGAGCTGATATAAGTCTCTTATTTGCTTTATTTCTGCTCATTCCATGACCCATAAGTTTCTTAATGGCTGTTTTTCGTTTCATTTCACCGGCTCCCCCTTCATAAACGCATCGAATTTTTGTGTACACTCCGGGCAAAGAAGATGTCCATATTGCCTAGTATTACCCCAGCCAATTGGAGGTTCCATATCCCTTAGAAAAGTCGGCTCACGGTCCTTCGGGCGACATTCTTCCATAGTCCTATAGGCAATTTGTTTGCATCTATAGCATTCAAATTGGACACAGATGGTTCTTCCATCTTCTTTGAATCGATCAAACGTCATTTTTGTCACCCTCCGGTTCATCAAATATTCCAGTAATCAGCTCCGAATAAGGCAGACCCTTAATCCATTCGCAGAGTGTATGCCACTCGTCCAGCTTATGGTTCTTACGAGATTTGTACATGTTCGCTAGAACCTCATAGTTCAGCATGACCGTTCGGCGCTGGTTGTAAGAACTTGGCAGGAGCTGAATGAGCTGCCACCAAATTTCTTTGGAAGAAAGGCCTGTGTCTGAGGGTTTATTTAACGAGTCAATATAAGACTCTCTAACTCTGTTGAGAACGGCAATTGTATTTTCAAGACAATCGCTGGGACCAGGGAGAATAATAGATTCACCATTAATATCTTTTCCAGCCCAACCACTAACTAGATGCTCGTGACTGAAATCCTCCAGTGTAAATTCTTTCGCTGCAATCTTGTGCATCGTAGAGCAGGAATTGGCAACTGTTCCGACCTTATAAGTGTCGAATTCCTTCCACCAATAGAGAGGCGCAGTAATATCCACGTAAACGGTAATCATACGCATGAACTTACGATGATCTGTCCCAGCATTGCGAAGACGCTTCATGAGGTCGAGGTCATTAGGACCAATAAAAGTTCCGCTAATATAGCGCTCGCATTCTTGGCCAGGCAAGCATCCCTGGCAATTAGTACAAGTCAGACTGTCGCTCTGCTTCCAAGAGTTCAACGGATTGCGCATGCCTCTGATGGCTGCTTCCCAACCCCTAACTTCAACGTTTTCAATTTTAATCATAAATATCATTCTCCTTTTTCGTTTTCTTCACTCTTCAGGTTTGCTAGGCTCAGGATTTCGAACCACAATTCCTCCATTAGGAGATGGTGCTATACCGGTTCTGTTATACATCTCTGCACAGATCATTTGCTTTAGCAATCTTTCGCTTTTTCGTTTACCAAGTTTCTTAGGTTTAGGTGGAAGCTCGCCATTCACTGCGGCTATGGCGGTAGGATTATATTTGTGCTGGCCCATATTAACCTCCTCAAATATCAACCTTCCAGTACACGCTTCTCGTTCGTTTTTTCTTCAAGCTTCTCTCGAATCTTTTTAAGAATAGTTTCAACAGTCTTTCTGGTTTTGGGTGCAAGCTTAATATACTTTGAATGTTTCTTATACCACGAGAAAATTTCCATCAGATCATCGTTCTTCCAGCTAAAAGACCACCAGTCACAAATCATTTCGATAATATACTCGTAGGGCATTTCAAGGATGATCTCGCCTTCCTCTGGTTCATCGTTAATCAACACCCAATGCTGCCAATGGTGTGGATTTCGGTGAATATGTTCGAGCCATGCCTGTTTGAATGCCATTACAACCCCATAGGAGCGGTTCTTTCCATAGAAATAATCATCATAGGCGTTGTATTCATCAGGGTCATTCTTCGACTCGTCATGATGTAACCACAGCGTTGCTGGATATTCGTCCATACCGTCGAAAATCTCTGGTATATTCTTATAAAGCCAGTTGTATCCTCTGGAAACATTGAACCTATGATTATTTAAGTAAGCATCGTATTCTTTTGACATTATTTTTCCTCCAAATCTTTCTCATTTTTCCACTCATTAACCTTATGAAGTTCACCATCAAAGTGCTTATAAAAGCATCCTATACAAATCAGCATGTGCCCACCGAAACTGTATGAATCATCAATACTTACAGGCTTCTTGCATATCACGCATCGATGACGTGGTACAGAAGGAGCTTCAACTCCGAATCTCTGAAAGACTTCAATATTTACGATATCGATGTCACGATCATATTCAATTCTACTCATAAAATATCATTCTCCTTTTTTAACGCCTCACTGTGCTTCACAAGTGCATGGAGGTTCGCACTTTCTTCATCGCAGAATTTGATCTTTGTTGGATCAACACGACGTACCCCGTCCTTGAACTCGACGACACCATAAACCTGTCCAATCAGACCAGCAGGATGCCCATCATGAAGCGGACTGGCATCAATGGCACTGGCCCATTGTTCCCAGAGGTGAAAATATCCAAGTTCGCCATCGACTTCACAAAGCCTGGGAGAAGGGGGAAATTTTATATTAATTCCAGCCATTATAAATCCTCATTTTACAGTTTGTTCTTTTTCCAAACATACTTACCGTTCTCGAATACACACTTTCCGTTTGTTTTCTTCAGACAAAAATACCAGTTATGCCCAAGCCACCAAAATATAATAATCCCGCCTGATTTCATGTTTTCCTTAAGGATAGGACTGTAAAACCATCTGAATTTGTTTCTGCCATAAAGGCGTTTTCCAAAACTAATTTTCATAAGTATTATTCCTCCTTTGTTAAAGCAGTGAATCCGGACCGTACATATCGATAAACGTTGTCATATCCTGCACCCTGAGAAATCCAAGTAGCCTTGCCGCGCGGTCGATTTTAACCGCAGTGTAGAATAGCTCACGCTGCTTATCAAATGGCAGTGACTTAATCGTATCGATTGTTTTTGGAAATTTGGACATATCAATAGACATAATAAGTGCAAGACCTTTAAGCTTGTCTTCGGTACTCACGGGTCTTCGAATTACAATCTTTTGAATTTCCATTATTTAAGCCTCTCTATAGTATATTTTCCGAGAACCTTTCTCCCAATATCAGCCGCATTTTTAACAGTCCATGGACTACAGCCAATGTCTTTTGAACACTCGACAAAAGATGCATATTCCTTTTTAGTCTCAACAACTCTACATGGGCATCTCACGCCAGGAGTTTTGACATTAAAAAGTTTCCGTGCCATGCGTAGCTCATCATAGTACATTGTATTGGATTTGGAATTTGGAAGCTTAAATGATTCAGTAGTTCCGTCTGGCTTCTTGATCCGATACCATAAATTGTCGCGATGTACATAATCAACGATCCCGCCATGTTTGTGATCCCCGATGTTAGGCATCGACTTTCTTACCAGTTCAATAGAGTATCCCAATTTATGCACTCCTTTTGAAAATATAAAAATTGGAACCCGATGTAAAAACACCAGGTTCCTAATTTTAGGATTACTTATTTGCCGGGTAAACCTTTTTTCCCTCTCTTCTAAGGATGTCTTTGAAGATCTGACAAGATTCTACAGATCCCTCCTTTATGGATTCTGCAAAGTCCCATTTTAACCCTCTCCGGTTGTCGATAGCGTAGATTTCTGTGATGCCAGGATTTCTTTCCAGCATTTCTTCAATCACTCGCTTCTCTAACCAGATTGAGTAGTTTTCGCTCACTATAAATTCATAGTTCAGAACCTTATAGTTCTTGTCTGGTCCTCCGAGACCGTAATAAAAGATTTGATTAATAGATTTCATAGGCAAATTGCCTCCTTTCTATTATATGAATAGAAAATCTTGCGAGATCAGCCTTTATCCGCCCGCTTGGAGCGCACAGAATCCTTCTTACTCGCGAGCTTAAAGTTTACCGGCTTGCTTGAACCCCAATTCCAGAACTGCTCCAAGCAGCTTGTGCAAGGCTCATCAGACTGAAGAACATCCTTGTATTTGCAGAGTTTGCAATGGGACTCGAAATCGACCTCGACCTGGACAATATCAGGCATTGACCCAATCCCTCCAGTTCATTGCAAAGTAGCTGGCCGTCCGCTTACCGTCAGTCCGCATGTGACGGTTGAAATGACGGATTCCGGCCTTTCTCATGTTATTACGGGCAATGTTACGAAGATACTTTCGCATAGTTTGTTACTCCTTTCACTTTATCCATAGAGGATACATAACGTGTTTCGTTGAATTTCTTTTTGCTTCTGAGCGACCGTGCGATGGCGATATCGATTGGTGCTCGGCTCTTAAGATGATAGTAATATAAATTATGATATGGTGTGTTCAGACGGTCAATCCGTCCCATAGATTGCTCCAAGCACCGGTAAGAATAGGTCTGGGAATAGAATATAATTGTGTCTGTTTTTATGCAGTTCCATCCCTCAGCACCAGCATTGTATTGGACTAAGTAAACCCATCGGTCACTATCCGGTATTTCCTGATGCTTATGACCGTTCCACTCGGCAATGATAGTTCCATCTTCATAAGGAATTTCCTTGAGAATATTCAACTCGTAGTCAAAGTTATAGAAGATGATAACTTTCGGCCTATGACGGCAAATATCAAGGATTTTCTCAACTCTTGATGGGTCTTCATTTACACATCTTCGCCAAACAGAGCATAGTTCGGAAATATTCCCTATAGGAGCTTCTGTGTATGGATTAAACCGGGTCTCTGTAATCTTCTTGTAGCCTGCAATGTCATAGGTACAAAAAATATCAATATTATTTCGCACAGTATCCCGGATGAAATCCATATCAACAAGAATTCGATTCCGAAGCCGAATCAGGCGCTGAACATTTATATAACGGTCAATTTGCGGGAATTTGGAATACGGCTTAAATATCACATGATCAGCATTAAACTGTGTTTTATTTCGGTAAAACCCATTGGCGATAAATACGGGAATATAATCTGACCAAGTATCCCCAGGTGTAGCTGACAAAAGAATCCACTGGTTCTTTTTTGTTATATCGAGAAAGGCATGTGTCCATTCGCCATAACCGACAACTCGCTGTTCATCAAATATAAATACGGCGTCGCTAACATTTGTGTATTTCTTGATATTGTTCCAGCTATCCACAACAACTTTATTGGAATAGAAATTAGTCTTGTCTGTGGCAAGGAGAAAAGGAATTAACTCGCATTCCCATTCCTTTGTGTCCCGTTTACGGGCAGTCGTGATTATATAAAGATCCTTGGGAGGATCCCGCATTTTACTGTAGGACCCTCCCGTAAGAGTTGACATTTGACCACCATTAAGCAGGTAATACCAAGCGATTGCTGTTATGGACTTTCCACTTCCAACGCCACCACAGAGAATACAACCATTCGTAATATTCTCAAGCGATTTCAGTTGATGGTCATACAGCCTTATTTGGGCCAAGCTTTGTCACCAGCCTATCCAAATACCACTTAGCCTTTCGGATATCTTCACTATAATTGTCCTTCAACGGCGCTCTCCAGAGGTATTTGATGACCTGCCACACGAGACCTGCATGAACTGGACTCCCATAATTGCAGACACAGGCATCAATCGCATCGATACACTCAATATCGCCAGAGATATAATGCGGCGGATGGTTTACCCGATCCACCGGCTTAACTGGTTCCTTCATATTTACATCCTGATCGAGATAGTCATCGTAAGACTGCATATCAAATCCTCCTTAGAACGGCACATTTTCGTCATCATCGCCAGGAGCCGGATTAAACTCACCAGCTCTGCTCATGGCATCTTCAAGTAATGCGGCATACTTGAGATCCAGATCGTCCTCTTCGATGGTGACGTATGCGGTCTTCAAATACGCCTTAATGCCAGACCGACCCGCAGCAGTCCACTTGCTGGGACTAAGCATCAGGTCGATCGTCTTAATCGCTGCACTATCCAGCTGGCCGACGGTGGTGTCATCCAGGAAGGTCACCTTCTTGCTGGATTCGCCGATCATAACAATCTTGGGAGGATAGTTATCGAACCGAGCCTCAACAGGGAGAGTATGGAACATCACACTGGGATCTGCCTTGCTAGGCTTATGGCGAACATTCCAGCCGTCAGCCTCCAGTGCCGCGGCCTCATCCTCGTCGAGAACCACGTGGAAGGTTCTGCGTCCGGGATGGTATTCGTCCCGAGTTCCGGAAAAGTTTTTGTAGATAATAGATGCGTTTTCAATCTTGAGGTTTTCCATAATTATTTAGCTCCTTTTCTTTTAAACAATGTGAATATAAAAATGAATGTTACTCCGGCTTGCTACCGGACGATTGATAAGGTTGAACAAAAGATTAACGCCCGCAACAGCTCCGATAATTCCGGCTGCCACGAGCGCATAGTCCTTCCAATTTTCCTTAAGGTCTTTTTTCAGCTTGGCCTTGACACCTTCTACGGCGATTTCACCGACTGTATCCTGTGCTTTTTCTTTCAACATATGTTTCTCCTTTCAAATATCAGCTTGTAAACCACTCAAAGTCTCCGTATTTGCTGACGGCAGCCTTTGCATCGTCCACGAGAGAAATATAAAAGTTCTCGTCAACCAAATTCTTTTTATTGGAAATTCGAACCATCTCAGATTCCATCCAGCGATATTCAGTAGCGCCAGGTGCGTTAACATATTTGGTTTCTCCGGTCTTCTTATCCTCACGTTTTGCAAGTAGCTTTGCTCCACCAGCACCGTTTTTCATAGGAGTAAACTGACCAACCTTACCGACGAATCGATAGTTATGCTCTCCTTCCGGAAGTTCCTCGTTAAAGTCCAAATATAAGGCACCTTCTTTGGACGATTTCACCTCACATTTGTCCTCGAAGTCAACTGGCTGCTTAGAGAACAGCGTCTTGAACACATATGGAACCTGGAACTGAGTGCCTGTTGCTGTCCAATAGCCATTCTCTTCCAGATAGGAAGGCTCGTTCTCTTCTGGCAAATATCCATATGTCTGCTGACACCACTCAGGAGTAGCTGCCTTCGCTACATATACAGCATTGTTTACAAGACAGATCTTCTCATAAGTTGCCTCGTGCTCAAAAGTGTAGCCATATTTCTTAGCGAAGTCCATACAGAACTGGATGATTTCAGGAGTAGCCTCGGCAATCTTAATAGAATCCGTCTTGACATGGATTATCCTGAAGCCCTTGGCAGTAACTTCATCAAACAGAGTTTTCATGAACAATGCACCACGCAGAGCTACAATATTATTGACATTCCGTTTGTCATAGAACGGGTTCTCAAATCTGGCAGAAGTAAGACCGTACACAGCATTGATCGGAATCTTCAAAGCCTTAGAAAGCTTCTTTGCCATCTTTGGATCATCCAAATATTTTGCAAGCTTTCCACCAAATAGCTTCTTTGCGGATTCATAGTCCTTATGTTTGATGTAAATTCGAGCCTGCAATAGTTGTTTGAAGTTTTCTGTGTGCTTACCGAAGAACATTAGTGCAACTGCGGAATTTGGATGCATACTGGCAATATCCAATAGAGCCACATTGAGATAGATTCCTGGATCACCATAGACCCACCCGCCTCGACCAAGATCAACGCCACGGAACATGTTCTTTCCGTCTTTAAACTCATATCCAGGGAAAGAATTGATCTCCTTAGACCCTTCAACCCCAGGCGGAAGCTCCTGTTCGCCAGTATCCATGTGGGTATAGACTAGCTGAGTGTGCTTCTTGTCCGCGCCAAATATAATTTGAGCAGTCAGATCATTGGTTTTAGTGTTAACGGACATACCAGCCAGGTCTGCCAGAATCTCACGAGCGAGGAAGTCGGTTGGTTCCAGATAGTCGAACAGCGCTTCGGTAGCAACTACGTCATTCTCGCAGTATTCGGCAACTTTGTCCCAATCTTTCTCCGGTACCGGTTCGTCCCACGGGAATTCAAGCTCTAAATGATGAATACCAAGTGCAATTTCCCACTTCTTAAGGCTCTGCTTAGTCGAAGAGAAGTCGTAAATATCTGTGTAGCTAAGGTTATAAGCCCCGCCAAATTTACCGCGCTTCTCCTTGATGATACTCTTAGAAAGTTTGTAAATATCCTCGTTGGAGTATTTCATCATTCTGGCATAAAGAATATGGTTATCATAATCCCGGTTATTGAAACCAACCAGACGCATTTTACACAGAAGTTCGATTTGATCAGAAGTTGGATTGATCAGACGGACGCAAGGTTCACCCCTGGGTTTGTAGACCACCACGAGTAGGTTCGGGAAGACTTCCACATCGAAGAATACCGGCTTATCGCCAACTGCATCGGCACAGACCGGCTCCTCTTCGGATTTGAACTTCATCTCAGAAACCTTCTTCAGGCAATACTGAGAGTTATGGGTACTCCGAAGGGCGAACGCCTGAATATCCGGAATCATATTTGTCACGTCGTACACCATTCCGGACTTATAAGCTTTCTCAAGATCTTCATAAATCAGGTTGATGCTTGGCTTTGTGTATGGAACATTCTTCTTCAGAAGATTTCGTGCAATACAAGCCCTAAGGTGCTTTTCATCAGTGAAGCCTTTCCAATCGACCACTTTCTTTTCCTCCTTTATTGGTAATCCGGAGCTGATTGTGGCAATAGGAATATCATTGCATCTGCTAAGTCTGCGTCGCATGGAACTCCCGCCTGTAAAGACTTTAATCTCAACATCTTGAGAATATAAGGCGCTCAGCTTGGATGCATCTCCTGTGTAATAGTACACAAGATGGATTCCTTCACCTCCTTTACTGAGCTCCGCATAAGTCTTAGGCCATTTACTCGCTGCCTCCGCATTCAGCTTAAATGACTTATTTCCTTGTGGGTCTTTCAGATCGAAGTCGATAAACACAACATTTCGATCCTCTGGGATGTTTACATAATGCAAGAGATTTGTTGAAATATCACTCAGCTTTGTTGTAACATCCGCCCACCTTTTTAATGGTGTTCCCGATTGTGTGGCGTATTGGGCAGGACAATCTGCAAACTCCTTATCAAACAGAGATTCAGTACAGTTCATTGGGAAATCAATCTCAGAAATATCAAGATCGCGGTCCGATTCAGGCATCTCGAATTTCTTGCTAAGAAACCCTCGATAATAATTCCAAACGCGAGTACCGTTTTCTAGCGTTAATCTCTCATGAAACTCTTTGAAATAGGATTTCAGTTCCTCCTTGAATAGCATTTGAGAATATCCATACGTTACATTTGCTTCAGCATTGTAATTCTTATAGAGTTCCCAAGCCTGCTTCATGGAGATCCCATCATCCTGTTTGAATTTGTCGTAATTGTCAAGTACATAGTTATAGAAGCTGTTTGATGCGCCCATCATAGTCAGAGGAATGTACTCGTCATAACGACGCGGATCTGCCTCAAATACTTCTTTACAATGTGCTGCAATTCCGCCAAGTTCAAATTTGACATCGTTCATGAGCTTATGATAACGTTCTGCCGGAATCCGATTTCCGCTTGGCGATACATCGATCAGACGCCGAATAATACCTGACTTTGCATCGGTTATTCGTACTGGCTTATTTGTACCCATGAATAGAAACGTGTTGAATCTGGCAGGATATGATGACTTGAATTTCTCATTAACAGTCATTACTTCATGAGAAACAAGACTATTAAGTCTGGTGTTATCCTCGATTTTACTCAAGTTTCCATCATGCTGGATACCAACAAGGGGATTGGATCGGAATGATTCAAGAGCAAAAGAACTATTCGGATTGCCAAGAGCCTGAGCGTCAAAAGCTGCCCAATACCCTTCGAAAAGAAGCTGGATAATATTTATGATCGTACCTTTACCTGCTCCAGGTGCACCATACATGACGATAAACTTCTGAATCTTTTTGGATTCTCCTGTGACGATTGCACCGATTGCCCATTCAAGCTTCATCCGTTCCTCTGGAGAATATAATGTTCCGATGATTTCATCCCAGGCAGGCGTTGGTGCAGATTCATAAGAATATGGTAGGCGTCTGCTTACATAGCTCTCCTTTGTGACGGTGTCATTAGCAAATGTTAGAGCCTCGTCAAGGGGATGAAAACTGTCCCGACATTGCTTCTGAACAAACTTATGCCATTTGTCAATGGAACCGCTATCTGTATCCCACATGTACATGACCTGCACATAGAAATCCGAATAATCGCTCTTGTGCTCTTTGTAAAATTTTTCCAGTTCAGCATCGATCAACTTTACAGCCGTGTTTTCATCCGTAGACCAGAGATTCTTTTCAGCATCCCAGATTGCGTAGAAATCGCCGCCACGCACCATAAGATCAGAGCTTGGACAATATATAAATTTGGGGTAGATTTCGAGAACCCCCTTTTTGGGTTGTCGCGTGGCAACCCTCAGAAAGTCCAGCATCGACTTTATTTCTCCTTTCAGTTTATACTTTACACGTCCATAGACTCGTTCACCTCATCCAGAAACCAATTCATTTGGTGCCAAATTTCGGCTTTTCGCATATCAACGTTACGATTTCTAACGGTAAATAGTCCACCACGCCCGTTCCTGCAATATGAGCGAGCCAGGAGAACATCAATCGCCCTCCTGGCCACGCTTTCATCAAAATATCCATCTGTTAGATCAGCAATGCCAAGACTGTTCAGCATCTCATAGAGCCACATTCCTGTCCTATCGCCAAGTTCGGCATCGGACATAAATTGCTTTTCAGATCGATCGGCGACGGATATCATAAGCTCCAGCATATTGCATGGTGCGGTCAAATAGCTTCGAATGTTCTGGTATTGGTAAATATCAGCAAAGGTATCTCTTAGGCATACCCCATCGGCAGCTCGGTTACGGTCACGATCGATGATCCACACGAACTCCCGAGAATATAAATACTCGAATAGCTCTTTGTAATCACCAAAGCCTTCGCACAACCCGAACGCCAATGATACAAGCCATTCTCGGTACTCATATTCAATTGGGTTCATGCATTAATCCCTCGCTTCCCCACCAAGGAACACCCCTGTCTGCTCAGTATAGGTCTTATCGTTTGTGACGACTTCATAGTCAATCTGACGGTCTTTATTGCGGACGTAAATGGCGTCATACGGATTCCCACTATTCAGCGCCGCATTGTATACACCGGCTCCAATTGTCTCATCAACGTCAAGAATATCATCGTCATCATCCCGTGCCAAAGTGCCATCCGCATACACCACGACCGTCATCTTGTCGTAGTCATGATCGTACATGTAGTTCTCATCAGAGATCAGCACAAACGGCTCCTCAGTTTCTTCGGACTTGTTCTCAATCGGCACCGGATCGGGAGGATCTTCCTTCGTAATCGTAGAATACGCAGTGTAATCCGTCTTCTCAGGATTCTTCTGAACAACGACTGGCTCAGTATCATCCTTTACAACGCTCTTGACAATCTTGGCAGGCGCAGGCTTGTTACGGTTTTTTGCGCTCAGCTCGGCAAGCTTTTTATTGTAGTACGATCTAGACTCTTCATAAGCTTGATTCACCTGCTCATCACAGCGTCGCCACATGGCCAGAACGCCAATAGCGCCTCCGACAATCAAGCCACCAAGAAAGCACAAAGGTTCCTTAAAACTCATATTTATCTCCTTTCATCTTCGTAACCATAGATCTTTTCCAGCATCATCGCAAATATCAAAAGTAGCGCTGATACTTGAAGATCTTATCCTTGATATACCGGCAGCCATTGAACGTCAGAAGAATCGAATTCGTGAAAGCATCCACGGCGTCAATCTTCATGCAACCCTGCTCGGGATCAACATCATACAGTCCAAGGTCAACAACTGCATGAGGAGTCTCGTCGTCGATAATCCAGCCAACATCCTGGCCATAAGAGGTTGTCGGGAAGCCAAGCTGACGATAAACCTCGTTCAGAGTAATATATCCCCATGAATGGAGTTGCTGATTGAAAAAGTTCTCTTTTAACTTAAGAGAACTGCGATTATATTCGGGACTGGGATCCCATGCTCTGGTAGTTGCCTCCTCGAACATGCGTGAATATATATTTGCGCTTTTCGTCTGCTGGAAAGATCTCTTCTCGACAGTCTTAACCTCGCCGTTCTTATCAACCTTCGGAGAACCATCCTTGTTCAGCACAGGTACAGACTCAACGACCTCTTTAATACCGTTCTGAAACTGGACATCTTTTTCCTCACCGCATTCCTCAATGACACGCTGACGATAAGTATTGTACATGTTCTCGGTAGATGTAAGGGCGGCAATAGCTCCTGCATACCGCTTCGTCATAATGTGATTACCGGAAAGGACACAAGCCGCACCAGACGCAGTTAGCGCAATGGCAGCACCGTAAAGCTTTGCCAGCTTTACCCCTCCGGAAATATAAGCCTTTGTGAGTTCCTTATTCTTCTGCTTTTCAGCGTCAGCATCGTTTGCCTCGATCGCCTTCGCCACAGAAATATCATGGTTGATCTCTTCCATGGTAGATGCGAGTTTTGTGGTTGCCTTACATGCGACGATGGTCGCGCTGCCAAAGCAAGCAATCCCAAGACCAACAAGGATCTTAGGAGCATAGTGCTCAAGAGTCTTCATTGTAGCCTTACCAAATCGCTGCGCTACAATTCCTACATTTTTGAAATTCATATTGTTGTTTCCTCCTAAATAAGTTGAAGTTTCGGCAAACGGATATAGTATCGTCCGTTCCCAAGTCTGCGAATATCAGCCGGCGGCAGCATCGCCCAACCGTATTTCTGATACGTAAAGTTGTCATTTGGCACCTTTGCGAGCTCAAGGAATTCGGCTAAGCTAACCCGGTCGTATTGACCGATAATATCAATCATGGAGTCATACACCGTCTGAGCGTCAATTCTTGTTTCAAATGTAACGTCTTCAGGGTCAAGAACACCGGTAGATTGATTCTTAGCTGGTTGATTTTGCCCAATCGATTTTATACCTCCGTTGCCAGAATAATTGATTCTTGTGCCCAATCCAGTGGTTGAGATTGGCTTCTTCTGCCCGCCAGGTCCCCAGAACAGGACATTCAATCCATTAATCAAGGCATTATAAACTGCCAACTTGCACTGAGGAAACAAGACATCCCCAATCATTGATTTGCCAGCTGTCTTGATGCCATCGGATAGAAATTTTCCGACGAGAACCGTTGGATCGGTATTCTTTTTGATTTCAGCTCCTCCGGAGATGACCGGTTCGAGCTTCTTTCTTTGCTTTGTTTCGTCCATAAGACCCTCCTTTACATCAGAACCTCACTGACACCACTCATCTTACGGATATTGCCGTCTGCGAAGATCGTATAGTCAAGGACTGCGCAGGAGCGACCATCCATTGTCGGACCATATCCCCAATTCATGTTCAAATTCTCGCCAAGCCTGCTCGACCAGCCGGAATAGTTGCCAAGATTGGTGTTTGCCAAGTCAAGTTCATCGTAGAACTCATTCAGATAGACGAAATCACACCCAGTCAGGCGGAGATTTATGTTTGCAACGGCTCGTTCCACTCTGTCTTTAGTGGAACCGAAGAATCGACCAGACCATGGATCATAGAAGACACTCTCGCCGTATTTCGTCTTTACGACATCTTCATCCGAAAGATTCGTGTCGGCCACCTTCTTTGCCGCAACCTCTTCAATGAGATTCTCCGTCTTCTTGGGACCGATCGACTCTGTGAGATGCTCTTTCAGAGAAGCAAGGTTATCCTCCGTTACCTGACATAAAGTGAGCATTGCCGCCAGTTTTCTGTTTTCGAGGACAGTAGCGCCGATCACACAAGCTGCGCCACAAACAGCGGTCACTGCTGCCGGAATATAGTGCTTAGCGCCGATCTTGATCGTCTCAACTGTTGTCAGCGATTCACCTTTTTCCTCTTCGGCTTTGCAAATATCCTTTTGGACGGCAGGAGCTTCTTTAGCAGCAAATATAATTGCCGTGATAAACGAAGAGATACCAGCGGCAGCCAGAATCTCGTGCGCATGAGCGCCAATGAATTTGTTCGTTGCATTGATGATTCCTTTCGGCGAAATCTTAAATTTCACAAGTCGTTCCTCCCATAATACGAAATAATTTCGGAAATCTCGGCGTCAGAATAGCCAAATGATGCACGGAGTTTGTCCCTCAATTCATCACCGCTGAAAACTTCCATAATTTCCCTGATCTCTTCGAGTCTTGCTTTAATATGCGACATTTCTTTCTCCTTTCGGCAAAATAAAAAGGAAGCCATGTGAAAATATCACATAGCCTCCCTTTGTGCGGGGTAAACGTTATTCTTCAACTTCTTCCGTTTCTTCGGAATCCCCGGCGGCAATTTCTCGTGCCTCCTTCTTTGCACTTGTCAGCTCAACTGCATTAAACAGCAGTGTTGCCAAGCCAGTCAGAATAGCACTTCCAATCACACCAACGAGTTCTCCTTTCGTCAGATTCTTAAACATGAAGTTCACCTCCTTCATTGTCACAGCTGTAATTTTTGCGAATCTTACATCTGTTCTGGTAGCACGTTTTGACCGGAACGATTTATCATATCCTTGATGGTATTCCAATCCACATCGGGATCAATTATCCCATCGATGCAAGGATCGTAAGAATAATGGATGGAATACCACTTTGTACCATCTTTCTCGACGTGTTCAACATTTCCGAAGTCGAGCCAACAGATTCCAAAGTAGTCAGAAAGTTCCCCGATATCCCATCCTAGCTCATTACCACGCTCTATATGACAAAGGCCAAGCAAATCGTACCAGCTATTTACACACAAAATACCATCTTCGGCAAGTCTGCGATTAGCTTCATATTCCGCAGCGATGACATCTTCCATCTTTGCCACGAAATCATTTCTGGAGAATGTATCGTAGAAATGGTAGTATCCAGCCTCCAATTTTTCTTCGGCTTCCGGAGCATGAGGCTCGGCAGCTTTCTTAATTGCCAGCTCATTTGCCCCTGCGCCGCAAGCACCGATGACAGCTGCCCTGTATTCTGCAAAATTAGCAGCGAGCCGCTTATAGGCGATATTGGAGGCCCGAATGATTCTTGCGCTGCATACATCAGACATAATTACGCAGGCCGTTCCAACCATAAAACTTCCGACAGTTGGAAGCGCTGTCTTCACAAGCTTTTTGACATCATCTTCATTTTTGATGGAAATATCAGTCTTTTGCATTTTCTTCCCTGTTGAGTATGCGGAACCCACGGAGATGCCAAACCAAATAATCCCGGCTGCAGTAAAGATATGTGGAATGGACTTCGATATGGCCTTGCTGACCTTACTTAGATTTATACGCATAGAAATCTCCTTTCGAAATAAAAATAAGAGAGAACCCGTAAATGAGTTCTCTCTCGTTTTAAGAATTATGCCTTATGGACTTTACGCTTGAAAAACCGTTTTATTGCTCCAAAAGTATCCTTAAACCAATCGACGATTACGTCGAGACTTCCGCACACCGAATAACAGATCCAGATCATGTATACCGTGAATAATATCACAGCGTATATGATTGTTCCGATCCAATGTTTCCTCAGGAATCCCAAACTGATCGCGTACAGGTCACAATAGTCCTCCCAGAACATTTTAAACTTCTTTTTCATAATATAAACCTCCTAATAAAGTGTTCGTTCTTCATTAAGAGGTATGAAATTTTTGCGAGTTAATCCTCCTCGTCATATAGACTTCCAGAATATAATTCTGCTTCGTAATCGCTGGTCCCTATTGCGTTTTCATCCGCATCAGAGTGGTATTCGCCATCGTCCATTTGGGTGACGGAGCCGTCATCTTCGATCCAGCCGTAATTGCCACATTCATCGCAGATGACCTCATCGAGAAACACACGCATTTCAGAACCACAGGAATTGCAATAGATTTTCTTAGACATAGGGATTCCTCCTTATATTTTTGTGGTGGTTATATTGTAACGAAACCGCAAAAGAAAATCAAGCATAAATTATATTGGAAATCGGTCGAATACTGTCTCCCAAATCTCTTTGGGTAGAGGTTTCATGCGCAATCGCCACATAATCTGTCTGACAGCCACCGTTGGATAGAGTCCATCTCTCTCTTTACCGCCGTTCGCTTCGAAAAAATCATTAAATTTTGGATGGAAGTAGATTTCATCTACAAGCCATTGATCTATATCTGCCCACCATGTAAATTTTGTTTTCGGATCGTATCTCTGCTGAATAACGGCGAGACCCTTTTCTCCAACTTTATAGAGTGTGCATTTTCGATAAATGGGGTGGTTGCAGGAATAAATAGAAGCGGTTATGAATGATGTGATACAGCCAGATTTATGATGATAGCGCATGGCAAACCCTCCGGGAAGAAAAGAGACCACGTGTAAAAATCACGCAGCCTCTCTTTTTCAGTTAGAATTTCGGCTTTGGAATAAAGCCGAAAGCTTTGGTAACTAAAGGCGACGTTTGCTCAAACGTCATAATGGCCAGGCTTACTCCAACAGTACCCACAAGTGACAATATGCTTTTACCCAAATCCACATAGGCCTTGATCCTCGTCTGACGCGTCTCTTCATCCTTAAGCGCTTTCTCGTGAGCCATCTTTTCATCTTCGATAGCACGTTCCATTGCTTTGGAATTAGCAGTTGCGTCAAGCTCAGCCTCTTTAAGCCTTTGCTCATTGAGTTTCGCTATATTCGCCACCATCTGATTGTACTCCGGAGAGCCTTTTTCCAGTCGGTTGAGCTGATTAATAGCCCCCTCAATTGCCTCATCAATCATGCTTTGAATATCATTTTCCATAACGAAATCTCCTTTCACTGATTTCATTAAGCGGGGTGTATTTTTTGCGAAAGAAATACCCGCCAAGATTTCTCTCAGCGGGTGGATGGTATAATTATAACAGGAGAAACTGTCGTGTGGGTGGTGGAGATTTACAGGCCGAGTGCGCTCATAATGGCGCCATATATAAATAAGAAAACCAACAATCCGGCACCTATTATTAGATAAATCAGCATCCCTCTAGTGCCATTTTTCATATTTTCATTCTTAAGCCTTTGAAGTTCAACCTCGGCACCCTTCTCAACAGAAGACTTTTGAATCTCTTTATCTGCCCGAATCCGTTCACGTTCAGTTTTAGAATCTTCTCGATAATACTCGATATCATCGATAACGATTCTCGTCCCACAATAACTGCAGAACATATACCTAGCACCCTTAATCGGAGTCAATGGTGCATGACAATTCGGGCAGGCAAATTCCTTAAGTTCCATACAGTTTCTCCTCCTTTGCCTAAGTATTATACACTCACAGCCATGCCAATGTCAACGCTTTTGAGCCAAAAGATAGAAATATTTTCTGTAACGCTCATAATACGAGCTCCTGCTCAAGGGCATCCCCATTTTGAGTGAAAGATACTCATAGGAGCGCATGGTTGTGACGCCAATTAAAAGCCACTTAGCAATATCGTCACCAGCTTCTTTGGCGGTCTCTTCGATGAGAGACATCTTCGCCCTAATCACAGCGCATCTTTCTGCGGCCTTCTCGGTGGGAGTAGGAATATCAGAACTGGCTACCTTTTCGCTCATATCGATAGTGGGGTAAGACTTTTGCAGGTCGCGAAGCTCCTGACGCATGGTGGGATACTGACGAGAGAAGTACAGCATCTCGTAATACTTTTCCTTAGGAATGTACCAGGGATTCTTCTTGCTGACTTCTGCTCTCTGCTGGTTTTTCATGATTCTTCATACCTCCAAATAAATCCGGTGTGTTCATACAAAAGTTTCGGTGAGACGTAGTAGTTGATTCTATGCTTTGAGTTCTGTTCGGAAATGCTGTGGATTTCTTTTCCGTCGCGAGTTGCTATCCCAATAGGAAGCCACCCTTCAATAATCCCCTTTCTTACCCAGGCAGGGTCCTTTCCATAGATTCGTGCAACAATTCGGATGGGAACTGATCTTGCGCTTATGTTTTGATGGTGCATTTTGTACCCTCCTTTCAAAGCTACTATACACAATTCTCAAATCGAATGCTGTCGAAACATAAACAAAAAAGGAGACCTTGTAAAAGATCCCCTTTTAAGTCCAATGACTACTTATCACTAACCTTTTTATCAGTTTCTTTGGATTCCTCCGTGTTAACGGCCTCAGCATCAACAACCTTCAGCTTCTTCGCCGCCTTGGCTGCTGCACGGCGCTCTTTCTGCTCTGCAAATTTGGCCTTCACATCGGCAATCTTGTTCTGCACCGGCTTGCTATTCACAACCTTCTTGACGCTCTTCAAGACAACAAGAGTCGCGATAGTTCCCAGTGCGAACGAGAGCCCATCGAGTCCGCTTCCGCTGACTTCAGAGTCTTCCTGCTCGCTAACCTCGTCGGCATCGATAACCTCGACGTCGTTCAGTTCCTGCTCGTCGTTAATCATTTCTTCGTTTTCCATAATAATAACCTCCAAAATAATTATTGTAAGATGTCATACATCTCATTATATAAACTGAAATTTTTGCGAGGGTAGAAAAAAAGACGGAGCGTTTGTAATGCCCCGTCACTTTGTTAAATTGCAATTCCGATCAACATTCCGATCAGCAAACCGAACAGTCCTACGACTGCGATTGTGCCAAATATGAATTTGATCACCTTTCCAATTCCGCTAAGTAACGTTTTCATTTTTCACGCTCCTTCTTGAACAGATTTACAACTTTGTTTTTCAGATTGTTCCCGAATCTTTTTGCTTTGATCTTCATGTCCGGGTACGCCTTGTCCAACGTAGTTGCTGCTAACACAGCACTCGCCGCAAGACCGACCCACTGCCGAATCTCTCTGCTTGTTTCGATTTGTTTGTAAGTCATATATAAACAACTCCTTAAATTTTGTTCATTATAGGAATTGAAATTTTTGCGAAACTAGTGTAGAATGCTTCACGCGGTAAATGTGCAACTTTTTATATGGAGGTATCTATTCTATGTTAAAAACATGCCCAGAGTGTCAACATTTGGTAAGCGAAAAAGCATACACTTGCCCAAATTGCGGATACCCATTAATGGAAGAAAAATATAATTTCAAGCCGAGAAAGAAGCCACAGGGGCATAGGCGATTGCCCAATGGGTTTGGTCAGATTACAAAAATATCAGGACGGAATCTAGCAAATCCATATAGAGTTATGGTTACTGTTGGAAAAGACGATGCCGGAAAGCCAATCTGTAAGCTCCTTAAGCCAAAAGCATACTTTCCAACATACAATGATGCGTATGCTGCGCTCACAGAATATAACAGGAACCCGTTTGACCTTGCAAGTTCTGTTACTATGGATGAACTATTCAGGCAGTGGATAAGTGAACATGACGTGCAAAATCCTAGAAGTTTAAAAAATATCATGCATGCATGGACCTATTGCGAACAAATACATAAGATAGAGGTGCAGGCACTCAGGTTTCGCCATATTCGTGAACTATTCAAAAATCCATATAAAACAATTGATTCCGAAAGAATAATTGCGACGCCAAGCACATTAAATAAAATCAGAAGCACAATGAACCAGCTATGCAATTATGCCATTTCTAAAGATCTGATGACAAGAAATTATTCAAAAGAAACACCAATGGAAAACAATTATATAGAAAAGCACCATGTATCATTTACTGACGAAGAAATGGCTTTGCTCTGGGAGGCATCAAAAATAAATAGATATGCCAAAATGATAGTATTTCAATGCTATATGGGGTGGCGTCCTTCCGAAATGCTAAGCATAAAGCGGTCCAATGTTGACTTGGACATGATGACTATAAAAGGTGGATCCAAAACAGAAGCAGGAAAAAACCGTATCGTCCCGATTCATTCCAGAATACAAAATATCTTTTACGAATTCTGGATGAGTTCTTCTGATAGCGAATGGCTATTTCCTAGTTCGCCCCAGAAACGTAAGACACATTTGAATTATGATACATATAGAGAAATTTTCAAGCAAACTATCGCATCAGCCGAATGCCCAAACGTACATACGGCGCATGATTGTAGAAAGCAGTTTGTAACGATGGCGAAAAAAGCAAACGTTAATGAGTATGCTTTGAAACGCCTTGTTGGACATCATATATCGGACATAACAGAGAATGTGTATACCGATAGGCCCATATCTTGGCTTCGTGAAGAAATTGAAAAAATAAAATGAGTTGTAGGAGTAATGTATGAATGATGTAATTTCAGTCGACATTATATGCACTTAAAAGTTCTGTTTATTCCATTGTCTTTTGGTAATATTAAAACTATTCTGCATTATTTTAGCCACTCCATCATCCGCACGGGATGAACGAAAGCTATATTTATGGTTTATTTCCAACGATAAATCGCCCAACAGTGTATGAGTAGT